>Ga0187843_10000092_pt1 | contig 72883 bp, 54 predicted proteins | sample SpaLakP09_SKY_43_FD_134516 | JGI IMG/M metagenome (GOLD analysis project Ga0187843, IMG submission 134516) | Oligotrophic lake water microbial communities from Sparkling Lake, Wisconsin, USA - SP09_SKY_43 | ecosystem: Environmental > Aquatic > Freshwater > Lake | place: USA: Sparkling Lake...
GCAGAATATCTTCTATCTTCGCAAACTGTTCTCTACTGATGTCGCTTGGGTAGGCTTTTCTCATCACCTAAGTTTACGCAATATTCCTTTTGTTTACAATAAGATCTCGAACAGCCTCTTACAACATATTTGACTACCACACTCCCGAGCTGACCGTTTTGTGAAGGAACTGGTCCATTTATAGTATCGCAGTCATTCAGGCTGGGACCTGGACTTTTGTCTTTGACAGGAGATTTAGAATTTTCGAAAGGATAGTATGTTTGCCCCAATGAATATGAGGCAGTGCTAATGAATTGTAAAAATAAAAAAGCTGACCGGAATTTAGAGAAATTGATTTTCATTGGGTTAATGTTGGGACGGGAAATGAATTTGAACGTAACGCGTTTGCGTTACGTTCACTTTTTCGCTTGCTTATTTGACCCAACTATCCTTCAATGTCGTCACGCGGTTAAACACCGGCTTGCCAACAACTGAATCGACACGGTCAGCCACAAAATAGCCATGGCGTTCAAACTGCAAACGGGTATCTGGTGTGATCGTTGCGAGGCCAGGTTCTACGTAGGCGCGTACTACTTCCAGTGCATTCGGGTTCAGCAGGGCCATGAAGTCTTTGCCGCCTGCATCAGGATTTGCGTCAGTGAACAGACGGTCATACAGGCGGACTTCGGCTTCCAGTGCGTCGGCGGCATTAACCCAGTGCAGGTTGCCTTTGACTTTGTAGTTGGCGCTGCCTTCGGTGCCGGATTTGCTGTCGGCGAAGTAGTTGCAATGGACGGCGATGACCTTGCCGTTTTCATCCTTGTCGCAGCCTGTGCATTCAACCACATAGCCATAACGCAGGCGTACCTTGTTGCCGGGGAAGAGGCGGAAGTAGCCTTTGACTGGCTCTTCCATGAAGTCTTCCTGTTCTATCCACAGTTCTTTGCCTATGGTGAATTCACGGTTGCCCAGCTCTGGGTGGTGCGGATGGATAGGTGCGGTGCAGGCGATGTTTTCGCCTTCGGGGAAGTTGTCGATGATGAGTTTCAGCGGACGCAGTACGGCAGTGGCGCGCGGTGCTTTGGGGTCGAGGTCTTCGCGCAGGCAGCCTTCCAGCGTGCTGTAATCGATCCAGCCATCGGAGCGGGTCACGCCTATGCGTTCGCAGAACAGTTGCAATGATTCTGGCGTGTAACCACGGCGGCGTATGCCGACGATGGTGGGCATGCGCGGGTCGTCCCAGCCGTTGACGATGTTTTGTTCTACCAGTTGACGCAGCTTGCGTTTGCTGGTGACGACATAGGTCAGGTTCAGGCGGGCAAATTCATATTGTTGCGGAACTGGTTTTTTGAAGAACCCACCTTCGGCGGCGCGCTCTATGATCCAGTCATAGAAAGGGCGGTGATCCTGGAATTCCAGTGTGCAGATTGAATGGGTAATGTTTTCTATCGCATCAGACAAGGGATGCGTGTAGTCATACATAGGGTAGATGCACCATTTATCGCCAGTGCGGTGGTGGTGGGCATGGCGTATGCGGTAGATGGCAGGGTCACGCATATTCATGTTGGGTGATGCCATGTCTATCTTGGCACGCAGGATGTGTTCACCATCCTTGAATTCACCAGCCTTCATGCGGCGCAGCAAGTCCAGTGACTCTGCGGGTGCGCGGTCGCGGAACGGGGAGTTCACACCGGGCTTGGAAAAATCACCACGGTTGGCGGCCATGTCGGCAGCGCTTTGGCTATCGACATAGGCATGGCCTGCACCGATCAGGTACTCGGCGATTTCATACAGGCGCTCAAAATAGTCACTGGCGTAGTGTAGATGTTCTTCACCCTTGTTGTTCCAGTCAAAGCCCAGCCATTTGACGCTGTCCATGATGGTATCGACATATTCCTGATCTTCTTTCTCAGGATTGGTGTCATCAAAGCGCAGGTGGCAACGGCCCGCGTAATCGCGTGCCAGACCAAAGTTCAGACAGATGGACTTGGCATGTCCTATGTGCAGATACCCGTTTGGTTCTGGCGGGAAGCGGGTGATAACCGTGGGCAGGCCATCGCGGGCGTATTTGCCCGCAGCCTGGTCGTTGTCGATGATGGCGCGCAGGAAGTTGGATACCGGTGCAGGTGTTGTATTATCGTTATTTTTTATATCTTTGCTCATAGCTAATCACTGTTGTGAACCTTGTAAGGCACTTTATAAATAGGGAGATGACAAGCATTTTACCGTAGCGCAGCATGGATGGCGCGAAGTTTGGTTATGCAAGGGGCTGGAATGCCAGCCTGAAGAGGGTATCAGGTTGAGTGCACCTTAAAAAGTAGCTGATCTGATAATGCTAAATTCACATTTCGCTGGCTTCAACGCGGTTCCGCCCACATTTTTTTGCGTGATAAAGGGCATTGTCTGCCCGTTTCATCATTTCATTGATATTGTCAGGATGATAGTAGGCGGTGACACCAAAACTGGCAGTCTTTTTGCCGACGATCTCAAATTCATGGTTGGCGATCGCGCAGCGCAGTTTTTCGGCGGTGGCAATGGCGGCATGGATGGTGGTTTCACGGAAAACCACCAGAAATTCTTCGCCACCCCAACGCCCCACGGCATCCATGCTGCGTACATGATCTTGCAAAATGCGGGCGATATTGATTAAGACCTGGTCGCCCGTTTGATGGCCATGGGTGTCGTTGACTTGCTTGAATAAATCAATATCAACGATGGCAAGAGAAAAGGCCGTGCCATAGCGCTGGCTGCGATGATGCTCTTCTTCCAGTATCTGTTCCAGTTTCAGGCGATTGAACAGGCCAGTCAGCTTGTCTGTGCTGGATAACAGTTCCAGGTCATGATTGCGCAACTCCAATTCACGGGTGCGGGCGATCACAAGGTTTTCCAGGTTGGCATTCACTTCCATCATGGATTTATGACTGCTTTCCAGTTTCTCCGCCATTTGGTTGAAGCCTGCTTCCAGCTCTTGCAATTCGCCACCAGAATTGGCGGTGATGCGGGTATCTAGTGCGCCTTTTTCCATGCGGTGCACGCCGTCCAGCAAACGCGATAACGGGCGTGTCAAATCGCGGCTCATGCGCAAAGCCAGTATCGATGCACAAACGGTACCAACCAGGCCTATCAGTACACTCAGTGCCACGAAGACATTCTTGGACTGGCGACTGGTATGGGTGCTCAGCTCCAAATAGACACGCCCCAATAGTTTGGGCTGGGCAGCCTTATCACTGGGAGTGCGGTCGAATAAATCAAAAGAATCGGATTCAGCCTTGCCCTGATAGATGGGGGCTGCAAATATCAGGGATTCATGGTCACCACGTATGACCTTGCCACTATCTGCTGCATGTGCGTGTTCTGGCCCCAGTTTGCTTGGTTTGCCACTGACTGCCAGCACCTTGTTGTCTGCATCGGTGATGACCACAGCTTTTGCGTCATCTTCTTTCATGACTGATTGGGTCAGCGCTTGCAAGACTTCGCGGTTGCCGGAGAATGCGCCGTATTCGCTGGCGGGTGCCAACTGGCGGGCAATAACGGTACCGCGTGCCTTGATTGCCCCATCAATTTCAGTGATGCCGACAATGACGACCATCAACACCAGCAACACTGAAATTATCCAGACTGGCGCCAGGGCCAGGAATAGTATGCGGTGAGCGAGTGGCCAGTTCTTCATTGGACACGCTCCGTTGGTGATTTTAATTTGCGCATCAGACTGGTTTCATCTTCAATTTCCAGACTTAGTGAACGGCTTACCTGGGTATTTACATTGACACTGAAATAGCGCGGATATTGAGGCAATGGCAGGTACGCAGGGGAGGGCAAAGCTTGTATGACTTCAGCAACTTGTTGGGCTATCTGCGCTGGTGAGCTATATACGGCGGCCAGAGCACCTGCCTTGACATAGGAAGCAGAGAAACCGAAAAAGGGCACTTTTTGACGGTAACTGGTCAGCAGGATGCTGGGAATATTATTGCGGTTGTAGATGGCAGCATCTGGCAGCGCCAGCAAGCTGTCGCTCATGTTGAGCAAACGGCGCAAAGCGGGCAATAATTCAGAATCATCGTTGACGGTTTCTATACTGATCTGCACATCCGTATCTTTGGCTGCAGTTTGCAGGCCGGTGAGCATTTCTGCACTTTCCTTGCTTAGCAAAATGCCCAGGCGATTGCGTCCAGGCAGAGCCGCACGGATCAGACTTAGTTGCCTGCTCCATGGCTGGTCAAAATAAATCGCAGAAAAATGATGTGGGTCTTGATTGCGTCCATATTGTTTGGCAATCTTTTGAAAGGTATTACGTGGCACCATGACATTCATGACTGCCATGGCAGGTGGTTTTTGTGCTATGGCGGTCATGGCGGGTGTGCCAACAGCAATCAAGACTTGATTGCTGGCATTGCGAGGCAAATCCTCATTTTTATATGCTGACAATATCAGGACTTTGACTGTACTCTTGCTGCTACCTTGCGTCAGCAAATTGCTCAGTTGGGTGGAGAACTCTGTATAGGCCGGGCCATCTTCACTTAGTAATATGGTGACATTGTCGATGGCCAGGCAAGGCCGGGCCAGCATCAAGCTCAGGCTTAACGTTAGCCACCTGCCTGCATATTGCAAATACCTGATTAAAGCCATCGCATGTTTCAAAGGTCCAGCCTGAAGTTTAACCTAACGGCGCGCCCCGGCAATTCATTATCACGCCGGTACTCAAAATATCTGGAATCAGCGAGATTCTGGGCGATCACAGAGCATTCAGCGGCCTTGCCGCCAAGCTTGAACTGGTAAGTGAGTTTGCCATCCAGGCGGCGGTTGCCATTGATGAAGTAACCACGGTTTTCACGTGGATTATAATCCGTGGAATTGAATTTGGTTTTTGCTACCTGATATGCCACCAGGCTACCGCTCCACTGGTCATTGACTCTATGGCTGAGCATCAGGCTATGATTGTATTTCGGGAGTGAATCGCTGTAAATGACTCCGTTGACATTGTCGCTTTTGACACCGCCACCAGAGAGCCCATAGATTAGCCTGGTTTTGTCAGTCAGTTGCGCCTTTAATTGCAATTCGTAACCACGCATGACAGCAGTGCCTGCATTCAGGTTGCCACCAGCAGCAGAACGTTTATTCCTGACATCAATCAATTGGCTGTAATCGTCATAAAATAGACGGAAATCAATATCCAGTTTGCCATATTTGCCGATATAACCCAATTCTGTGGACTTTACCCGCTCAGTCTGCATCTCAGGTAGGTTAGGGTAAAATTCAGGGCTGCGCCAATAAGTGTCATACACTTTTTCATAAGCCGAAGGTGAGCGCGTAGCGCGAGAATGGCTTAAGCGCAAGGTATGGCCGGGTTGTATGTGCCAGTTGACCGCAATCCTGGGCGTGGTATCAGTGCCAGTGTAGGTATTGTTTTCTGTCATGCCGCCAACATTGAAAACCAGGTCAGGGCGGGCGCGCCATTCCAAGTTGGCAAAAAAGCGACGCAAGTGATAAGGGAAGTCGCCATACAGATATTGATTATTGCCTACACCAAGATAATAAGGTGCATATGTCTGGTCATAGCGTATGCTGCCACCCCAGACCAGTCGTGCATTCTTGAACGGCGAAAAAGTGTGTTGCACTTCCAGGTCATAGCGCCGCAAGATGGCATCGCCATCACTGACACCATCTGAATCTTTCAATCGGGCATACACTCTTTCTACCGTATGAAAGGCTTGCACTGATAGTTCGCCTCCGGCTTCCAGCGCACGCCGCCAGTGCAGCATTTCAAAATGGTTTTCTGCCCGCCTGCTGATGGCCGAGACATTATTGTATTCACCTACCTCGCGTGGCCCTCCGTTATAACCGAACTGGAATTCCAGGGTGTCGGCAGAATTGACCTGATAGTCTGCGCGCAGGTTCAGGTTGTGTATGGTTTTGTTGTCATATTTGTTCAGGTTCCAGAAAGTGAAAACAGAAGTTGGTCTCTTGATGGTGTCATCTTCGCCCTTGTCGTCCCTGATGCTGGCAGTGAGCCGATAACTTAACGCACCGATCTTGCTTCCATAGCGGAATATGCCTTCTTTGCGGCCATTACCTAATGCCATGGAAACACTCTTGCCCTGGGTCTCAGCCGGGTGGCGGGTGATGATATTGATGACGCCGGAATAAGAGTTGGCACCATAACTGGCCGAATCCGGGCCGCGTATGACTTCTATGCGCTCTATATCATCCAGAATAATGGGCAGGTCGCTCCAGTTCACGCCGCCAAACAGGCTGGCATACACCGACCTGCCATCTATCAGGACCTGCATGCGGTCTGAGGTAGTGGTGGTGACCATGCCATGATAGGCAACCGTGCTGTCTGCCGAATAGTAGGGGTCTGCGTGGTAAGCCACGTACATGCCAGGCACCAGGCGGAAAATCTCGGATAAGTCCCATGCACCAGAGTCCCTGATCATCTGTCTGTCGATGATGGTAACTGCAATCGGGGCTTCATTGATGGGTTGTGACAAACGTGAGGCGGACAAGACCACAGGCATATCATCCAAAAATATCGATTCTTCACCGCGTCCCGCTATTGCTACTTGATGAAGCAATGAAAAAAACAGGACTATGCAGCCAGCGCCACTTTTCAGTCGTTTGCCAGCGAGATTGCTATGGAAGTCGCGCCTTTTTTTTGCTAACAAGATATGCCCCAGAGCCAAAAAATGCATTGATTCAGAGTAACACAGCACGGATAGACGAATGTAGCCTAAATGCAAAGTGTAGAGCCAGAAGGCATATGCGCCCAATGGGGAATGTTGTTTTTATGGCGAATATTTTCGAACATGATGCTTTATTTGAAATTTGTATAATAGGCAAATTAAAACGCAATTTATTGACGGCATGATGAATTGGCAGGTGTGAACAAGCAGAAAATTAAAGTTAAATTAATATAAATTGCATATTTGAAAACTTCGTTGAGGCAAAACTTCTGAACAGCCTGGGCAACAGGTAGAATAGCGGCATGACTACAGATTTAATTACCTCCCCTGAAGCGAGCAATGAAGTTGCCGTGAGCAAGCCATACGAGCCTGCTTTTGTCCACTTGCGCATCCACTCTGAATATTCGATTGTCGATGGCCTGGTGCGTATTGATGATGTCATTAAGGCAGCAGTAAAAGATAAGCAGCCTGCAATGGCCATTACTGATCTGGCGAACTTGTTCGCCATGGTAAAATTTTATAAAGCTGCACGCGGCAAGGGTATGAAGCCTATCGCCGGCTGCGATGTCTGGGTCAGCAATGATGTTGACCGCGACAAACCATCCCGTCTGCTTTTGCTGGTCAAGAACAAGCTCGGCTATTTGCAGTTATGCGAATTGCTGGCGCAAGCCTGGCTGACGAACCAGCATAAGGGCCGTGCAGAAATCCGCTATGAATGGCTGCAAAGTATCTTTGAAGAGGGCAAAGGTGGTGGCCTGATCGCTATTTCTGGTGCGCATTTTGGGGATGTCGGTGTCGCTATTGATAATGGCAATCTTGATTTGGCAGAGCAAAATGCCAGACGCTGGGCCAGTATTTTCCCCGATCATTTTTATATAGAAATACAAAGGGCAGGCCAGGCGAATATGGATAACCATGTGCGCGCTGCTGTGGCTCTGGCTGGCAGGCTCAAGTTGCCTGTCGTGGCAACTCACCCTGTCCAATTCATCAGCAAGGACGATTACACTGCCCATGAAGCGCGGGTCTGTATTGCCGAAGGCGATATGCTGGCCAATGGTCGCCGCGTGCGCAGGTTTAATGAACAGCAATGCTTCAAGACCCAGGTCGAGATGGCAGAGTTGTTTGCCGACTTGCCAGCGGCCTTGCGCAATTCAGTCGAAATAGCCAAACGCTGTAATTTGATGCTGGAACTGGGCAAGCCTAAGCTGCCTGACTTTCCTACGCCTGAGGGCATGACCATCAATGACTTCCTGGAGCATGAATCCCGGCGTGGTCTTGAGTTTCGCCTCAATCAAATTTTCCCGAATGAAGAAAAACGCGAGAAAGAGCGCGCCCGTTATGAGGCACGCCTGAAGTTTGAAACCGACACCATTATCAAGATGGGTTTCCCTGGTTACTTCCTCATCGTTGCTGACTTTATCCAGTGGGCCAAGAACAATGGCGTGCCGGTCGGGCCTGGCCGTGGTTCTGGTGCAGGTTCTTTGGTCGCGTATTCGCTGTTGATTACCGATCTTGATCCTTTGCAGTACAACCTGCTTTTCGAACGTTTCCTTAATCCTGAGCGGGTATCCATGCCCGACTTTGATATTGACTTTTGCCAGGAAGGCCGCGACCGGGTTATTCAATACGTGAAAGACCGTTATGGCAAAGAAGCAGTGTCGCAGATCGCTACTTTCGGTACCATGGCCGCTAAGGGCGCGATACGCGACGTCGGACGGGTGCTGGATTTCGGTTACATGTTTTGCGACGGCGTCTCCAAACTGATTCCATTCAAACCGGGCAAGCAAGTCACGATTGCCGAAGCCATCGTTGAAGAGCCCTTGCTAGCTGAACGTCAGGAAAACGAGGAGGAAGTCAAAACCCTGCTCGACCTGGCGCAACAGGTAGAAGGCATCACCCGCAATATCGGTATGCATGCCGGTGGTGTATTGATTGCACCAGGCAAGCTGACAGATTTTTGCCCGCTGTACACCCAGGGCGGTGATTCTGGCGTGGTATCTCAATACGACAAAGACGACGTCGAGGCCGTTGGCCTGGTCAAGTTCGACTTTTTGGGCTTGACGACGCTGACCATTCTTGACAGGGCAGTGCGCTATATCAAGATGATGGACCCGGCCATGGCAGATTTCGATTTGGCCAAATTGCCGCTGGATGATAGAGCTTCGTATGAATTGCTGACCAAGGCCAAGACCGTGGCCGTGTTCCAGCTGGAAAGTCGTGGCATGCAAGGCATGCTGAAAGATGCGCGTCCTGATCGTTTTGAAGACATTATTGCGCTGGTGGCTTTGTACCGCCCTGGTCCTATGGACCTGATCCCGGATTTCTGTAAGCGCAAGCATGGTGAACGCTTCGATTATCCTGATCCCCGTACCGAAGGCATTTTGTCTGAAACCTACGGCATCATGGTGTATCAGGAACAGGTTATGCAGATGGCCCAGGTGGTCGGTGGTTACTCACTCGGCGGTGCTGATTGTTGCGCCGTGCCATGGGTAAGAAGAAGGCTGAAGAGATGGCCGAGCATCGCCAGATTTTCCGTGACGGTGCTGCCAAGGATGGCTTGCCGCAAGAAAAAGCCGACGAGATTTTCGATTTGATGGAAAAATTCGCAGGCTATGGTTTTAATAAATCCCATGCCGCTGCGTATGCCTTGCTGTCATACCATACTGCTTATCTGAAGGCCCACCATGCCGCTGCTTTCATGGCAGCCAATATGTCGCTCGCCATGGATGATACTGACAAGGTCAAGATCCTGGTGGAAGATGCGATCGATATCTGCAAGCTGAAAATGCTGCCGCCGGATATTAATCAATCTGATTATCGCTTTATGCCAGTTGCTGAGCCAGGTAAAAAATCCAGCCAGATACGTTACGGCATGGGAGCTGTCAAAGGATCTGGTCAGAACGCGATCGAAAGTATCATTGCTGCCCGTGAAAAAGCTGGGCCATTTACTGATTTGTTTGATTTTTGCAAGCGTGTTGATAAACGCCAGGTTAATCGCCGTACTGTGGAATCGTTGATACGCGCTGGTGCCATGGATTGCCTTGGAAAGGATCGCGGCGTCTTGCTGGCCACCGTTGATTTTGCACTGGAAGCAGCGGTGCAGGCAGAGGCTGCGGCAAACCAGGTCAGCCTGTTTGGCGATGACGATGATTTGATCGCGCCGCCAGATTATCTGGACGTGCCGCCATGGACCGACAAGAAGCGCCTGACCGAAGAAAAACTGGCGCTCGGCTTTTATTTGTCCGGCCATCTGTTTGATTCGTATGCGCCAGAAGTACGCCAGTTCATCAAAACAACGCTGGCCAAGCTGGAACCTTCACGCGATTTGCGCCTGATTTGCGGCATCATCACCGGTGTACGCACCCAGATGACGCAACGTGGCAAACTGCTCATCGTCAGCCTCGATGATGGCACTGCCGTGGTTGAGGTGACGGTGTACAGCGAGATCATGGAAGAGTTCAAATCCCTGTTCAAGGAAGATGAATTCCTGGCGGTGCTGGGCAAGGTGTCTGAAGACAGGTTCTCTGGCGGCTTGCGTATCTCGGCAGAAAAAGTCATGGACATAGGCCGTGCACGCGTGCAGTTTTCGCAAGGTCTGCGTCTGACACTGACATCAACTGCTGACACCAAAAAGCTGCAAGAGATGTTGAAGCCACATCTGAACGCAGACGGCTGCCCGGTATTGATACGATATCAGAACGCCAATGCCAGCGCTGAGCTGTATCTGTCTGACCAGTGGCGGGTGAACCCGGACGATGTTTTGCGGCAAAACCTGGGTGAGTGGCTATCCATGAAAAATGTCAAAATTGAATACGCCTGATTCCATGAATGTCGCCAGTGTATTGCCAGTAGGGGGCGGTTTCATGTCAATGGAGCCGCAAACAGGCTGGCGTCAGTCCTTGCCGCATCAGATACTGACAGGCTTGCCGCTGACCCTGTTTTTCCCTGTGGGCGTCATGTATGCAGGTGTGCTGCTGTTTTATATCAGTCTGATACTATCGGGTGGCTACCTGAAGAAGATCCACAGGATCAGACAAAGTGCCATGCTGCTACCAATACTTGGCCTTAGCCTGGTCAGTATTGTCCTGGCTGCCATGCAAGATATCCCGCCAGAGATCAGTAAGGATTTCTGGCCCGGGGTTTGGCATTACCAGACGTATTTGTTTCTCTTGCCTTTTCTGACCGTGACTGCAGGTTTGTGGCAACGGCGGGCGATGTATGTGTTTTTTGCCGGTGCAGTGCTGGCAGCGACGTTGTTTGTGGCCAATTTTTTCCATCTCCTGCCGGTCAATACCGTCTTTCGAAGCTATGTGATTTATGAGGGTAACAAATCCATCTTGCTGGGCATATTGATGGCGATTGCCGCAGCCTGGATGTTGCATGATTTGCGCACGCACCGTGACCACCTGGTCTGGCGCGTGCTGGCAGTGGTATATGTCGCCGCAGCTCTAGTCTTGCTGGCAAAAACCAGGACGGCCACCCTGCTGTTTTTCATCTTGTGTGGCGTACTGCTTTTGCGTCAGCTAGGCTGGTCATGGCGTACCGTAGCCTTGCCTTTGATCTTGCTGGCAGTATTGGGCGGTGGCTGGAAATATGCATTGAGCCTGCCGCCACCGACAACTTGTGAAGTGCGACTGGTGCAAGCAGGACCGTGGGAAATTTTCAAACTACGCAGCCTGTGCACGGTGCATCAATTACATGACTTTTCCCAGGGGCGTAAAGTCAATGATGACGGCATGCGTCTGGAGTTATACAAGATCACCACTGAAATCATTGTTGAGAAGCCCCTGGCAGGTCATGGCATTGCTACCTGGATGTATCTTTACCAGCAAAAAGCCAAGGGTCTGATCAGTTCTACCATGACCACGCCACACAATGATTACCTGTTATACCTGACAGAAATAGGGGGTATTGGCTTGTTTGCCCTGCTGGTGATCTGGGCGACACAATACTGGGTCGCTTATTGTATGGCCGTTCATGAAAATCCCAATACCAGGGAAATGGCCATGCCCTTGCATATGCTGACCATCGCCATGATGCTGGGCGGCATGTTCAATGCAATATTGCGCGACGGCGTGTTTGGCATGGCTTTCATGATTTTGCTGGCGATACCGCTGGCTGGCATGCGCAGTAAAAACTGATCGCCAGACTGACAATGATTTAAGTGCTGGCCATAGTGACTGGCTGGCACCAAGACAGGATATGAATTTCACACTATGAGTTTGATCAATAAAGAAACTATCGATGTATTTCGCCGCTTATGGTTGGCCATCACACCTTATCGTTCCAGGGTGTGGTGGGCATTGCTGACAATGCTGGGTACGGCTTCGACAGAAGTCATGTTCCCCAAGGTGCTGGGCTATATCCTCGATCATGGATTTAATGGCGATGCAAAAAAACTGGCTTTATGGATGGTGCCTACAGCTATCATTGCCATCTTTTTGTTTCGCGGTATCTGTACATTTACCACCAGTTATCTGATGACCTGGGTCTCGACCAAGTTGCTGAACCAGCTGCGCGCCAAGGTATTTGACCGTATCCTGAATGTGCCCATCAGTTTCTATCAGAGCGAATCGAGTGGTCGCATCATCAACACCATCATGTTTGAGGCGCAGCAAATTGTCGAGATGCTCAAGGTTTCGATGACAACGCTGTTCCGTGATTCATTGACGGTGATGGTCTTGCTGGCAGCATTATTGTGGCGTAACTGGCAGTTGACTATCATTGCACTCGTCATGATGCCTGTCATGGCTCTTCTGGTGCGTGGCGTCAGCAAGCGCTTGCGCAAGCTCAATCAAAGCCAGCTGGATGTCAGTAATGAACTGACCCAGGTCATAGAAGAAGCCACCCGCGCCAGCCAGGTGATACGCATTTTTGGTGGTCAGAAATATGAACAGGAAAGGTTCGAAGCCAAGAATGAAAAATTGCGTGGCTATGCCATGCGTACCACAATTGCCGTGGCATCGACCACGCCATTGACACAACTGGCTGCAGCGATTGCGGTGGCTGTGGTCATCATGTTTGCAGTGTCGCAGGCAGCACAGGACTCCACCACGGCAGGCCGCTTCATAGAATTTGTCAGTCTGATGATGTTATTACTGACACCATTGAAACGCCTGGCAGATTTAAATGGCCCCATGCAGCGCGGGTTGGCTGCTGCTGAGTCGGTATTTGCCCTCATCGATACTTTGCCTGAAGCCGATAGTGGCAAAGCCTTGCCTGCCCGCGCGCAAGGCAAGCTGGAATTTGTCCATGCCAGCTTCTCTTACCCTGGCCAGGAGCAGGAAGCCCTGAAAGACATCAACCTCAGCATTGCACCGGGCGAGACCATTGCTCTGGTGGGCATGTCTGGCGGCGGCAAGACTTCGCTGGTGAATTTGGTACCACGTTTTTACACGCCAGATTCTGGCGATATCCTGCTTGATGGCCTTTCCTTGCAAGACATTTCACTAAGCAGCCTGCGGGAACAGATCGCCATGGTCAGCCAGAATGTGGTGTTGTTTGATGACACCCTGGTGTCGAATATTGCCTATGGCGATTCCAATCCTGACCCTGCGCGCGTGGCAGCGGCCGTGCAGGCAGCACACCTGACCGATGTCGTGCGTGATCTGCCAGATGGTTTGAATACCATGATAGGTGACAACGGCATGCGCCTGTCAGGTGGGCAAAGGCAGCGCCTGGCGATTGCCCGCGCCATCTATAAAAATGCACCTATTCTCATTTTGGATGAAGCGACGTCTGCACTCGACAGTGAATCTGAGCGCGCCGTGCAGGCTGCCCTGGATGAACTGATGCTGGGCCGCACTACGCTGGTGATTGCCCATCGCTTATCCACCATAGAGCGCGCCAGCCGCATTGCCGTCCTGGTGGACGGGCAGATCGTTGAAATGGGTACACATGCAGAATTGCTGGATAATGGCGGTACTTATGCCAACCTGCATCGCCTGCAATTTGCAGCGTGACGCTATTCGTTTCATTGTGATTTCAAAGGAAGACTGATGACAAACGCCATTTCCCGTTTCCCAGTTCCAGAAATAAAAGACCTGCCTGACGATATACGTGAGAAGGTTTTGGCCGTGCAGGAAAAAGCTGGCTTTGTGCCGAATGTATTCCTGACGCTGGCGCACAGGCCAGATGAATTCCGCGCCTTCTTTGCCTATCATGATGCCCTGATGCTGAAGAGTACAGGCAACCTGAACAAGGCAGAGCGTGAAATGATCGTCACTGCTACCAGCGCCAAAAACAATTGCCTGTATTGCGTGGTAGCCCATGGTGCCATCTTGCGCATCTATGCCAAGAATGTCCTGGTGGCGGATCAGGTTGCCGTCAATCATTTGAAGGCAGACATCACGCCACGTCAAAGCGCCATGCTGGATTTTGCCATCAAGGTTTGCCTGGATTCACAAAGCGTCAATGACGCAGACTATGCCTTGTTACATGGTCACGGCTTTGATGATGAAGATATCTGGGACATCGCTGCCATCACGGCATTCTTTGGCTTGTCCAATCGCATGGCAAATGTGATTTCCATGCGGCCAAATGAGGAGTTCTTCCTCATGGGACGAGCACCAAGATGAGTGTAGTCGTGCAAAGTCCAGCAAGCCGCATACTCGTCATAGCACCCAACTGGATAGGCGACGCCGTCATGGCGCAACCTTTGCTGCAGTTGCTGAAACGAGATCATCCTGACGCCGCGATTGACGTGCTGGCACCCGCCTGGGTAGCGCCAGTTTTGCGCGCCATGGTGGAAGTGGATACGGTACTGGAAACACCCTTCAAGCATGGGTCACTCCAATTGCGTGAACGTTGGCGCTATGCGAAAATCTTGCGCCAGCGTGGCTATGCAGCAGCCTACGTTTTGCCGAATACACTAAAGTTTGCGTTATTGCCCTGGATGGCGGGTATAAAGAAACGAGTGGGCTACAAAGGAGAAAGCCGTTACGGCCTCATCAATGTCATGCATCACGACAGCAAACCTGTGCCGCGTGCCATGGTTGCCTTTTATGCTGCACTGGCCAGCTCGCCTGCAAAAGACCTTGCTTTGAGTTTTCCCAAACCACGATTGGAAATCAAGCCGCAGCAAATAGAAACGGTCTTGCGGGACATGGGTTTGTCAGCAAATCGTTTGCTGATTTGCCTCGCTCCGGGGGCAGAGTTTGGCAATGCCAAACGCTGGCCGGTTAGTCATTTCTCAGGATTGGCAAAAACGATTTTGCAAACGCATACCGATGCACAAATTGTCTTGCTTGGGTCTCCCAAGGATATTGATGTTTGTGAACAGATTAAAATCGCTTGCCCTGCAATATTTCAATTTGCAGGAAAAACCCAACTGGATCAGGCGCTTGCATTAATAGCGGCAAGTGACGTTTTGGTGTCGAATGATTCGGGGCTACTGCATATTGCCTCTGCGCTCAATCGACCCGTTATCGCCATTTACGGACCCACCGACCCGCTACATGCTCCCCCGTTTTCTGATGTTGCGCATTCCCTGTCATTGCAACTGGCTTGCGCACCTTGCAGGCAACGGGAATGTCCTTTGGTGCATCATGATTGCATGAATAAGCTCGATACTGAGATGGTCTGGCAGCCTTTGCAGGCAATTTTGTCTTCTCATCGTTCGACGCTTTCTGCTCTGTCATGACTTACACAAGGCGTTTGATGGAGCAAGCCGCCGGTACGGCTTTGCCAGGCTGGGATATCGTGCAAATGGTCACGCAAGTGCGTCAATTCCGTAAAGGCGAGGAAGTTTTTGCTGCCGGCGAGTGGAAGCCATTTGTCTATGTGGTATCCACTGGCATTGTGAAACTGACTTATCTGGACATCGATGGGGTCGAGTGGATAAAGTCCTTCATTGGACCAGGAGATTTTTTTGCCTGCCCCAATGTGCTTGTATCTGGACAGCCCACGGATTATTTTGCGGCAGCAGTCGATGAGTGCGTATTGGAGCAAGTCGATTACGCAACTATCAAGGAATTGTGCGAGCAATTTCCACCATGGCAAAAAGCCATACGTCAATTGCTTGAGCAGCACATCGTCAGGAAAGAACAGCGTGAACGGGAGTTGCTCACCATGACCCCGGAAGATCGCTATCTTTCATTCCTGAAAACCTATCCCAATATGGCGGAGCAATTGCAATTGCGCGATATTGCCCGCTATCTTGGTGTAACACCCGAGGCCCTGAGCCGTATACGCAAGCGATTACGAGTGTAGCTTGTTGCTGGTTGTAAGTGGCGGCGTTGCACTCGCTGAGGATGACAACTATCGCTTCACAAGGTTGACTTTAGCCAGAGAGCCGTCCTGCTGACCTTTTCGTATGATAAGGTCAAGTTGTTCGATAATGCCGTCATCCTTGGATGCCAATATGGCGAAATGGATGTAATCAACGGACAAATGGCGATCAAGTACTTTGAAGGAGACTCCCGGTGGCATGGGTGTTTCTGGTGCCATGTCTGCCATGGCCTTGTTCAGGATAGTCTCTACTTTGCGTGGGTCAGGGTCGTAATGACTAAATAACATGACGTCTGTTCGCTTGCTTAATAGTTTTTTCAGGCGCGAGGGCAGTGAAAACAAGTCGTCTTCTACCAGCAATAATGCATTTTTTGCCTTGTCAAATTCATCACCGTAGCTTGATCCACGAACGATCCCGACCATTTTTCCTTGCAAGTCGGCGATACTTGAAAATGAAAACGCCATGTCGCTTCGGACAACTACCCATACATGGGTAGCAAATGCGGGAAGGGAAAAACGCAAGATCTGGGCGCGTTCTTTGGTTTTTGATAAGCCAAAGGCCAGACCTTCTCCCTCATTCAGGTTTTGCAATAAGCGCTTCCAGGGGTATCGCCTGAATTCGAATTGTAGGTGCAATTCCTTTTCAATATAGGCAATAGTCTGCTGGAAAACAGGGTTGATCGGCACTTGTGGGTTATTGGTGGCATTTGATTCTGCGATGAGTAAGACCACTTTGCGTGTCTCAATCGCCCACGTTGTAGCGGAGAGCAGCATGGGCAAAGTGCCCAAGAGCAGTCTTCTTTGCCGATGCATTTTTTTTAATATTGTTGCCATTTTCTTTTTCCCACAACGCGCGATGGGAAATCGCCAGTTTGGAAAATTATTTTACTCCTTCTGTTCCTGAAGCAAGTTCCATAAATATACTTTTAAGTTTATTTTTCAAATACATAGCTACCAGGCGCAACACCAAGATCGGTATCTGTCACAGCTCTTGCCTTGATTTGCGTATCGCTGGAATTTTTAGCCAGCCAGGCTTGCCAATGTGTCCACCATGAACCTGTTTCAGTTGTTGCGACTTTAAGCCAGTCCTCAGCTTGCTGGAAAGACTGCCCACGTTGATCTGCTGGCAAGTGCTGGTAACTGCGGTGCGCGTGGCCAGGTTCGGAGACGATGCCTGCATTATGACCGCCAGATGCCAGCACGAAGTCAATCGGTGCATCCGTGAGTATGTGAATTTTGTAGACGGAACGCCATGGGGAGACATGGTCGCGTGCCGTGCCAACCACGTACATCGGTACGTGTATATTATTCAATGCGACGGCATGACCATGCACTTCATAGCGACCTTCAGCCAGGTCATTATGCAGGAACAAATGTTTTAAATACTCGCTGTGCATGCGATAGGGCATGCGCGTAGTATCTGAATTCCAGGACATCAGATCATTCGGTGAGTTGCGCGTACCTAATTGATATTCCCGCATGATTTTCGACCAGATCAAGTCGCGCGAATTGAGTAACTGAAATGAGCCCGTCATCTGCTCGCCAGTCAGGTAGCCTTGCTCCCACATTTGGGCATCCAGCATGGCAATCTGGCTTTCATCGATGAATAGTCCCAGCTCACCCGGCTCGCTGAAATCTGTTTGTGCGGCCAGCAGATTCACCGTTTTTACAGGTGGTAAATGATGTGTATATTCTTTTGCATGGTCGCTGGCTATCGCAGAGGCAGCAATGCCTAGCAGCGTACCACCCAGGCAGTAACCAACTGTATGAACAGCCTTGTGCTGGGTGAGTTTGCCGACTTCTTCGAGTGCCGCAAAGAAACCACTATCGAGATAATCTTGCATACCCAGGTCACGGTCCTCCTTGCCGGGGTTTTTCCACGAGATCATGAATACGGTATGGCCCTGATTGACCAGAAAGCGCACCATGGAATTATGGGGTGACAAATCGAGGATGTAGTATTTCATGATCCAAGACGGCACGATCAGGATGGGCTCAGCAAATACTTTGCTTGTTTGCGGAGCATACTGTATCAGTTCTATCAGGTGATTGCGAAATACCACTTTGCCCTCAGTCACAGCAACATCACGACCAGGCTGATACGCCAGTTGTTCAGTTTTGTGCTCTCCGGCTTCGATCCCTGGCAGTTGAAATTCCAACCCATTGTCCTGCATCCAGTGGACTGCGCCAGTCATTAGATTCTTGCCGCCTGTCGCTTTGGTGTTAGCGATGACTTCGGGATTGAGTAAAGGGAAATTCGATGGCGCCACCATGTCCAGCAATTGCCTGGACATGAAGTTGACGACATTTTCATGATGTGCGGTGACGCCGCGCACACCCTTGGTGGCAACTTGCCAGAACTCTTGTCGTTGCAGGAAGTATTGGCTCATGGCATTGAAAGGCCAATTTGCCCAGCCTGCGTCGGCGAAGCGGGTGTCGCCTGCCACATTCTTTTCAGACTCTTCGGGTTTGCCTGTCAGTGCAGGCGCCAGCAATTGGGGCCAGCTGGCAACTTGTCTTTGCACCAGGTTGCCGAGTTCCAGCTGTTTGCCCGGTGACACGGCAATATGCATGGCCCAGTCCATCCAGGCCAGCGCCACGCTGGCTGGTGAGATACCGCCCGTCAATTTGGCAATACGGTTTTGTAAGGCCATATCGAGAGGATGCACCTCTGCCTCGCCGCCGCCAAGATAACAAAGCGGACGGTCCGGGTCTACATATCCGTCCTTTTGAGTGGTTTGTTGCGGGGTGGTGGCAGGGCTGTAATCAGTTTTCATTGGCGCATCCTCGTTGATGTTTGTCTATTCTGGCAAACATGTCAGTCTATTGAATTGATTCGAATCAATTGCATTGTGCAAATGCAGCAATACACTAAGAGTACTCCCTTTTGGTGAATTCAAGATGACACTGTTCAGACCATTATCTCTATGTAGCTACACTCAATTAGCGCCCTTGCGTCTCCTGAGAAAGTCCAATTCAGGAATGCGAAAATCTCGTGTCAAAGAGAGTAAGCTCAAGGCTTTCGCACAAAGTTTGATCTGCATCAATGTTTTGTTGATTGGCGTGCCAGCACTTGCCACAGAGAACCTTGAGCAAATCTGGAACATCGCTTTGCAGCGTAATCACTTGCTTGCTGCTTCGCAGCAAAAAGAGCAGTCGGCACAACATCAACTGGCTTCGGCGCAAGCAAACTACCTCCCTAGACTGAGCCTGGAGAGTGGCTATATGCGAACGGAGAGCGAGCCTGCGGCAAAGGTGAATATACCAGCGCTGCCCATGCTGAAAGGTACTACGCTTCCGTTTGCTCAGGACTCTGCCTATTTCGGTGGGCTCAGCATTTCTGCACCCTTGTACACCAGCGGCAAAATCTCATCCGGGGTCGAGGCTGCTCAGGCTCAATCAGATGCGACACTGGCCCGGACTCAACTTACCCGCAGTGATCTCAAACTGGCGATTGCGCAAAGCTATATCGCCGTATTGCGGGCTGAGCATGCCGTCAAGGTCAGTAGTAGCCATATTGCTGCAGTCAGCAAGCATGTCGATGATGTGCAAGCATTGTTCGATAAGGGTTATGCAGCCAAGCATGATTTGCTCGCTACGCAGGTAGCGATGGCTAATGCGCGCCAGTTGGGGTTGCAAGCCAATAATGCACTCGAGCTGTCCCGAGCTGCATTAAATCGATGGCTGGGGCGTGAATATGAAAGGAGCGTCGAGATACATGACATAGCTGGCTTTGGCAAAGAATTCATCCATCCCGATTTACCAGCTTTGTTGCAGTCTGCGAACAATGATCGCAAGGAACTACAAGAATTGTCAAAGCAAAGCCTGGCTTATAAAAAGCAGGCAAGTAGTGTCGCCGCCGGGCATTTGCCACAGGTCGGATTCACCGCTGGCTACAGCAAGCTGGAAAACCGTTACCTGGCAGAGGACAAGGGCTGGTATGTGGGTGTCGTCATGAAATGGGACTTGTTTGATGGTGGCTTGATCCGTCACCAGGCTTCACAGCTTTCTGCTAATGCGCGAGCAATCAATGAGATGGAGGCCGATACCCGCGAGCGCATCGACTTGCAGGTGCGTCAGTCTTGGCTCACACAGCAAGAAACCAGGGCGCGCATGCAATTGGTGGAAAAAGCGGTGGAGCAAGCCGAAGAAACGCTCTCGCTGGCGAGAGAAAGATACCGTTCAGGATTGGCACCGAATAGCGATGTACTTGATGCCGAGGCACGTCGCTTACAGGCGCTCTCCAATCGCGACAATGCAATCTATGACCATGAATTTGCTCGCTTGCAGTTGCTGCACGCAGCAGGTCAGCTGTAGTAAATGGAATATTTCAGTTTAAATATCTGTATTCAGGAAAAATGATGGAAAAAAAATCCAAAATGCTGGGCCCGGTCTTACTCGGCGTTGCTGCGGTGCTGATAGCCGGAGGATATTTTTATTATCTGGCACAGTCCCGCAAGATGCCAGAAGGACTGATCGTCGCAAATGGCCGTATCGAGGGCGATCGTATCATCGCTGCAGCCAAATACCCTGGTCGCATCACCAAAGTGTTTGCCCGCGAGGGTGATAGTGTGAAAGCCGGCACGGTCATAGCACAACTGGAAGATGACAGTTTTCAGGCAAAGGTTGAGCAGGCCCGGCAGGCATCCAATGCAACTGAGGCGCAAGTCCGTGCGGCTCAAGGTGCCCTTGACGTAGCTCAAAAAGAAGTTCCGCTGGGTATCAACGTGGCAGACGCAACGATTAGCCAGGCCCAGGCTGTTTATGCAAAAGCCAATGTAGTCGAACAGCAAGCGCGGCTTGATGCCCAGCGCCACAAGGACTTGTTTGACCGTGGTGTCATCGAGAAGCATCGGTACGAGCAGGCTGACCTGGCATGGCAGGTAGCGCAATCAGATGTCAAGGCTGCGCAAGAAACGGTGAATCGTGCCAGGCAGGGCTTGTCACAAGCGCAGTTGGGTAATGACAAGGTCAAGGCGAAGCAACAGGATATAGCAGCTTTGCAAGCGCAGCATGAGCGAGCAAATGCTGCTGTGACAGAAGCCAATTCCGTACTCGCTGACCTGCTCATCAAATCACCAGGTTCTGGCGTGGTGCTGAACCGTCTTCGCGAACCAGGTGAAGTCGTCATGCCCGGCGGCTCCATCTTGGAGATGGTTGACCTCGACCATTTGTACCTGAAGGTTTATGTGGCTGAGTCCAGAATCGGACAGTTGCGCCTGGGTTTGCCCGCACGTATTTATGTGGATTCGCAGGGCGATCAATTCTATGAAGCCAAGGTGAGTTACATCGCCACCAGAGCAGAATTTACGCCCAAAGAGGTCCAGACCACAGATGAGCGGGTAAAACTGGTGTATGCAGTGAAGCTGAGTATAGATAAAAATCCAGAACACAAACTGACGCCAGGTATACCGGCAGATGCCGTCATACGCTGGAAAGAAGATCAAGTCTGGCAAAAGCCACGCTGGAAATAAATGTCCACGATAACGAAACAAATGCAGCCAGCCGCGAATAATTCCACGCCAGTAGTTCTCGCACGTGCACTGATGAAATCCTATGGCGACTCGATTGCCATGGATGGCATAGACTTGCAGGTCGAAGCTGGCGAGATCTATGGCCTGATTGGCCCCGATGGCGCGGGTAAAAGCAGCTTGCTGAAATCCGTGGCAGGCGTGCTTGCCCACGATAGTGGTGAATTGCAGGTATTTGGCACCTTGATCAATTCGGAGAAAAGCAGTGAATTGATCAAGGACAGAATCGGCCTTATGCCTCAGGGGCTGGGACAGAATCTGTATGGTGACCTGTCGGTAGAAGAAAACATCGACTACTTTGGTGGCTTGCGTCTGTTAAGCAAGACTGAACTAAGCGAGCGCAAGGAAACCCTGCTGCGCAGCACCAGGCTGGAAAGATTCCGTGACCGTCCCATGAAAAATCTTTCCGGTGGCATGAAGCAAAAACTGGGGTTGGTTTGCACTCTTATCCATGAACCACAACTAGTGATACTGGATGAGCCAACCACTGGGGTTGACCCGGTATCACGTCGTGAATTCTGGAGCATCCTCGCGCGCCTGCTCAAGGAAAAAGGCATCACGGCCCTGGTGTCAACTGCCTATATGGATGAAGCCAGCCGCTTTCACCGGGTATCGCTCATGCATGCAGGCAAGATACTGGCGTCGGGCGAGCCCGAGCAAATCAAGACCCTGGCGGCAGGCTCTGTGGTCAGCATGGTATGCAGCAAAGCGGAACAACAGATTGCTGCTGTTCATCAGCTCAGCCAGCAATTCCCTCAGATGGAAGTATTGGGGCAAGACATACGTGTATTCGTCGATGAGACCGATGCCGCCAAGGCCAGCGCACAAGTGCATCTATGTGTGCCTGATGTCGATATCAGTCACAGTGAGGTGTTGGAGCCAGAACTGGAAGATGTTTTTATCGCGCTTCTGCGAAAAAAACAGTTATTGAACAGTAAAGTGACGGATAAAAATGCCGCTTCCACTGATCTCCCTGCCCAGCGCCATGCCGATCATGGTCTGGCGATAGAAGCAGTAAATCTCTCGCGTATTTTTGGTGCGTTCAAGGCGGTTGATGACTTGAGTTTTCGCGTGCCGCAAGGCGAGATTTTCGGTTTGCTGGGCGCAAACGGTGCCGGTAAAAGTACAGTCATCAAGATGCTGACCGGCATACTCAGCCCCAGCAGCGGCAAGGGCAGAGTGGCTGGCGCAGACATGCGGGATGCTGGTCGGCAGATCCGTGAACGCATAGGTTATATGTCGCAGGCGTTTTCTCTTTACCTTGATCTTTCAGTGCTGGAAAACATACGCCTGTATGCCGGTATCTATGGCCTGACCAGGCAGGAGACCACAGCCCGCATGGACTGGATACTGGATATGGCGGGCTTGCGTCCCTTCGGTAGTGCACTGGCAGCCAGCCTGCCCATGGGCCTGCGCCAGCGACTGGCACTGGGTTGTGCACTGATACACAGACCACAAGTGTTGTTTTTGGATGAGCCTACTTCGGGAGTTGATCCCCTGGGCCGCCGCGCCTTTTGGGAAGTTTTGTTCAAACTTGCGCGCGAAGAAAATGTCACCATTCTGGTCACGACTCACTATATGTCTGAGGCAGAGCACTGTGACCACATCGCCCTCATGTACGCCGGGCGCATAGTGGCAGATGCGTCGCCGGAGCAGTTGAAAGCAGACGTGGAAACGCAGGCTGGGAAACTATACGAATTGAAGACGGCGGGCGATGCCAACCAGGCGCAGGCCACGCTGGAAATTTTGCACAAGAACGGTTTTTCAACCGCCGCATTGTTTGGTTCGCGCATCCACCTGATGCTTCCAGAACCCGAGCAGGATTTGCTGCGTCTCCATGCGCTTCTGCAGACACCTGACATCCAGTTCCAGCAAAAGCGTTTGAGTATGGAAGACGTCTTTGTCCACATCGTCACCAGGCTGGAAGCTGAAGATGCCAAAGCCAGGGGAGAACAAGCATGAATCTACGGCGTATCAGCGTTGTCGCCTACAAGGAATGGCGCGAGATTGTGCGCGATCGCCTGTTTTTTGTCCTGGCTTTTGTCGTGCCATCGCTATTGATGCTGCTGTTTGGCTATGGCCTGTCACTGGACGTGGAAAACATCCCTCTGGCGATTGTGGATTACGATCAATCTGTCAGTTCCCGCGACTATGCACATCACTTCAGTGATTCGCGTTACTTTTCTTTCCAGGGTTACGCAAAGCGGGAGCAGGATGTAGAAAAATTGCTCATCGATAACAGTTTGCGGGCAGTCATCATTATCCCTCCCGATTTTGGCGCCCGCCTGAAATCAGGCCAGGCAACGACAGTGCAAACCTGGATAGACGGTACTTTCCCTTTCCGTGCATTGACGGCAAAGGGCTATGTCACCGCCATCAATGCCGCCATGAATCTCAATAATTTGTCAGCCCATTTTTCTGCGCTGACAGGCATAGGACAAGAGACTTTGCGCAATAGCATGCAATCGGTCAAGCTGGAGACACGGTATCTGTATAACCAGGAAGTCAAGAGTATCTGGTCGATAGCACCCAAACTTATCATGGTCATCCTCATGTTGTCACCACCATTCCTGACTGCCTTGGGGGTAGTCAGGGAAAAGGAATCTGGCGCTATCTATAACGTCTATTCATCCACCTTGTCACGTGGTGAATACCTCATCGGCAAATTGCTGCCTTATGTGGGCATTTCCATCGTCAATGCCTGCGCACTGACGGCGTTTGCCCTGCTACTGTTTGGCGCGCCATTCAAGGGTGATCCCTTATTCTTTTTGCTATCCACCATACTGTATGTGATTTGTACTACCGGAATAGGTCTACTGGTATCGGTAATGGTGAATACCCAGGTTGCTGCCATGGTAGGTACGGCTATTGTGACGGTGGTTCCGGCGGTACTTTACTCAGGCATGATCATTCCTATTCCTTCGCTTTCTGCCATTGCATCCGTTATCGCACATGCTTTGCCAGGCATGTATTACGCAGAGATCGCCATGGGTAGCTTTCTCAAGGGGGTAGGCATAGCTGCCTTGTGGCAAGACTTGCTGATATTGGCCTTGTATGCAATAGCCTTGTTTACTGCAGGATTCCTTGGTTTCTCTAAACGACCCAGAAATTGATGCGGAGTGAGAAAAATGAGTAATTTGTTCGATCGTATCTGGTGGAGCCGCTTGCAGGCCATGACCTGGAAAGAGTTGTTGCAACTCATGCGCGACCCTATCTTGCTGGTGTTTGTGCTGTATGCATTTTCTGCTGATATTTATAACGCGGCTTCTGGCGTGTCATTCCAGTTAAATAATGCGGCTTTAGTATTGTTTGATCTGGACCGCAGTGCGGCATCGCGCGAACTGGCTGGGCGCTTCATGCCTCCAGAGTTTCGCTGGGCTGGTGCCATAACGCATGCCAGCCAGGGCCAGAAAATGCTGGACGATGGTAAAGCAATGGCCGTGCTGGATATTCCGCCGGATTTTTCCGAGAGACTCGCCCGAGGAGACACGGCCTCTGTACAGATGCAGATTGATGCCTCAAATTCTGTGCAGGGTTTTTTGGCGGCGGTGGATGCAACCCAAATTGTTGCCCGCTATGGCCTGGAGCAGACTGCACAGCGCTTAGGGGTGGGCGTGGGAGGTGCAGGAGGGAATCTGGATGCGCCGCTGATCAATAACCAGACCAGAGTCTGGTTTAATCCGAACCAGAACGATGCCTGGTTTATGGGGATTTCGGAATTGTTGAATGTGATCACCTTGTTCTCCATGTTGCTGCCAGCCGCAGCTATGGTCAGGGAAAAGGAACGCGGCACCATAGAGCAGTTGTTGGTATCACCTCTGTCACCATGGCAGATCATGATACCCAAGATAGTTGCAATGGTAGCGGTAATCCTTGGTGGCACTGCCCTTGGTCTGTTCGGTATCCTGGTGCCGGTATTTGCAGTGCCAGTTGCGGGGAGCCTGTTATTATTTTTTGTGCTGACGACCTTGTATGTCAGTACCCTGGCAGGAATAGGTATATTGATCGCCACCATGACACGCAATATGGCGCAGGCTGGCATGATGGTGATACTCATCATTGCGCCGATGATGTTTTTGTCGGGTGCATGGACACCGCCTGAAGCCATGCCAGCGTTGATGCGCCTTGGCATGTATGTATCACCGCTGTATTACTACATCAATGCCAGTTATGGCATTTTGATGAAAGGGGCGGGCATCAGTGTGTTGTGGCCCATGTTTGCAGGTATTTTTCTGATCGGGGTGCTGGTCAGCATGACGACGATAGTACGATTCAAAAAACAGTTTGCCTGATACCTTGTAGGTAAACACCTGGTGTGAGTTTAATAGAGATTGGTAAATAAAATGACTGCAGCAAGTTCTTCATTTTCATTGCAAGGCAAACGTGGCCTGATCATCGGTCTGGCCAATGAACACAGTATCGCTTATGGCTGTGCGGCCATGATCCGGCAACTGGGCGCAAAGACAGTATTGTCCTGCGTGAATGCCAAGGCATATCAATATGTTGCTCCCCTGGCGACTGCGCTGGAGTCCACGCTTGTCGTCTGTGACGTAGAGCAGGATGGTTCTCTGGAGGCTCTGGTTGGCGTAGCAGTTCAAGAGTTTGGGGGGCTGGATTTTGTCATCCATTCCATCGCCTGGGCACCGCTGGAGGATTTGCATGGCCGTGTCATCGACAGTTCCAGTGCAGGCTTCTTGCGTGCCATGAATGTCTCTTGCCATTCATTTGCCCGCCTGGCCAAACTGGTTGAACCGTACTTGAGCAAGAATGCCAGCGTCATGACCATGACTTACCTTGGCGCTGACGAAGCCGTTGCCCACTATGGCATCATGGGGCCAGTCAAGGCCGCACTGGAATCCACGGTAAGGTATCTGGCCACTGAGCTGGGGCCCAATGGCACCCGAGTGCACGCAATTTCTCCTGGCCCTGTACCTACCCGCGCTGCATCGGGTTTGCAGGATTTTGATGCACTGATGCAAAAGGCCATTACCCGCTCACCTTTGGGCCGGCTGGTGACGCTGGATGAGATAGGGCGTCTGGCTGCATTCCTGATTAGTGACGCATCATCCGGCATGACAGGGCAAACGCTCTATGTGGATGGCGGCTATCACATCGTGAACTAATGAAAGTCCAGATCAAATGAATACCATCAATACAGATATCAATGAACATGACATCATCTCAAACATTGTCTACGAGGATTTACAGATAGGGCAGACTGCCAGCCAAATTCGTACACTGACAAATACTGATATCCAGGCCTTTGCCACAGTATCTGGTGATGTTAACCCCGCCCACCTGGACGCCGAATATGCAGCACAGACCTTGTTCCATGGCGTCATCGCCCATGGCATGTGGGGTGGGGCACTGATTTCCACTATACTTGGCACCCGCCTGCCGGGTCCGGGTACCATTTATCTCGAACAGAACCTGCACTTCGTCAAACCCGTGCGCATTGGTGACACCCTGACTGTGTCTGCCACCGTGGTTGCCAAGGATGATGAAAAAAAACGCGTGACCCTCGATTGCGAAATCAGAAACCAGAAAGGCGACAAGGTCGTCTATGGCAATGCCCTGGTGATCGCCCCTACAGAAAAAGTCAGCCGTCCGCGTGCCCATCTGCCCACCATGGCGATGTTCAATCTTGGTGAACGCCAGCGGCACCTGATTGATAGCGTCAAAGACCTGGCGGCGATACCTTGTGCCGTTGTCCATCCCTGTGATGCAGACTCCTTGCAAGGTGCAGTCGATGCCGCAAAACTTGGCCTGATCATTCCTGTTCTGATCGCCCCCTTGGCAAAGCTGGTTGCCGTCGCTGCTGCCGCCAATATTGATATTGGCAGCTATGCGCAAATAGATGTCCCGCACAGTCATGCCGCCGCTGAAAAGGCCGTAGAACTGGCCGCCAGTGGCAAGGTCGAAGCCATGATGAAAGGCAGCCTGCATACCGATGAACTGATGCGTGCAGTGGTTGAATGCCCTGCCTTGCGCACCAAACGGCGCTTGTCGCATGTCTATCATCTGGACGTGCCCTTGTATCACAAGCTCTTGCTATTGACGGATGCAGCCCTGAATATTTATCCGACCTTGCCAGAAAAAGCGGACATATTGCAAAACGCCATCAACCTGGCGCACGCATTAAACATTGCAGAACCCAAGGTTGCCCTCTTGTCGGCAGTGGAAACAGTCAACCCAAAAATCAGTTCCACCATAGATGCCGCAGCCTTGTGCAAAATGGCAGAACGCAAGCAAATCACTGGTGCAATCGTTGATGGCCCGCTGGCATTCGACAATGCTATTTCTGCCAGGGCGGCACAGATCAAGGGCATAGTTTCTGCCGTATCTGGCGATGCCGACATACTCATGGTGCCAGATCTTGAGTCTGGCAATATGCTGGGCAAGCAATTTGAATATCTGGCAGGCGCAGCCACATGCGGCGTGGTGGTGGGTGCCAAAGTGCCAATTGCCCTGACCAGTCGTGCTGATGGCCCATCTTCGCGGGTAGCGTCAGCCGCCCTGATCAAATTACTTGCCCATGAATACCGGAAGACAGCGCCATGAAACAAGCCGTCATCCTGGCGGTGAACTCAGGTTCATCCAGCATCAAGTTTGCCTTGTACCCCATTGCTGAGGCAGGTGTGACCAGCAGTAATCTGACAGGCGTTGTTGAAGGGCTGCAACCTGGTGGCAAGCCCGTCATACAAATTCGCGCTGGTGCTGAAGCACGTGAGTTGACGCTGGATGAGGCTGCAATCAAGGCAGCAGGTGGCGACCAGTTCGCTGCTGCATTAGAAGCACTGCACGGCTTGTTGATGAGTCACGGCGCAGGCATGCAGATAACCGCAGTTTCCCACCGCATCGTCCACGGTGGCGAGCGCTTTTCCTCTTCCATTATTATTGATGATGAAGCCCTGGCGTACCTGCATACCCTCGATACGCTGGCACCATTGCACCAGCCGCATAACCTGGAAGGTGTAGCGGCTTTCCGTCGCGCCTATCCCGGCATACCGCAAATAGCCTGTTTAGATACTGGCTTCCACGCCAGCATGCCCCCGTGCGAAACCACGCTGGCTTTGCCACAGTCCCTGCGGGCCACTGGCATACGACGCTACGGTTTCCATGGCCTGTCTTATCGTTATGTCGCCAGCCACCTGGCCCAGCAATCGGCTCGCGCATTTGATCCTGCTGCCGGGCGCGTCATCATGCTGCACCTTGGCAATGGTGCCAGCGCCTGCGCCATGAAAAACGGCAAAAGCGTCGCCAGTTCCATGGGCTTTTCAGCACTCGACGGCCTGATGATGGGCACCCGCTGCGGTGCCCTCGACCCCGGCGTCCTGCTGCACCTGATGCAACAAGGCTGGGATGAAAAAAGAATAGAAACCACCCTGTACAAAGAATCCGGCCTGCTCGGTGTGTCAGGCATCTCCGCCGACATGCGCACCCTGCGCGCCAGCAACGACCCGCAAGCCAGCTTCGCGATAGACCTGTTCACCTACCGCGTCATCCGCGAATGCGGTGCATTAAGCGCCTGTTTGAACGGCCTGGATGTGCTGGTGTTTACCGGTGGAATAGGGGAGCACGATGCCGTACTAAGACAGCAAGTGGCTGAGGGGCTGGCTTATCTTGGCGTGCAGGTCGATGCCGGGAAAAACAAGGCAGCTCGTGGCGACGACATCATGGCTATTCATACTCCTAGCAGCAGCGTAGAAGTCTGGGTCGTGCCTACGGATGAAGGACGGATAGCGGCGATGGATGCGCAGCAGTTACTTCACCTCAAACAATGAGATGCATTATCTAAAATGGTTGAATGGAGATCTTGAAGTCGAACATGGTAATGGGCTGGCAAGATGCACTGTGGCGTTTGACGCTATTCGAATACTTTGTTTTATAGATGCAACTTGTTTTCGTTGACCTGCAAGTTCATTCTCTGCAATGATTCCGCCTTGAGTTTTTCGGCTGAATTTATTGACAGGAGGACAGATGTCCGAAGTAGTTCATATAGCATTGAACCGGCTTGACGGTGGCATCAACTGGCCAGGTCGTTGTCCCGCATGTGGCGCAACAGGGCGATTTAGTAATGTTAAAGCCTATATCGTTCGTAGTACCGCTTCATACAATGTGGTCTCGGTTTCCATAGGCGAGAAAGAGTCTTCGATTAATTTCCCCATGTGCGAGACGCATGCCTCCAGCAATGAATGGGCGCTGACTCTATTGGAGGGCGGCGTTTTCATGACAGTGCTCAGGGCGCTGGTCTATTTCTCGCTTTTTATGTCATGCTTTTTCCTGTACCAGAAATTGGCACATCACATGGTTCTTCTCGATGTGGCTAATTTTTTAGGAATTGGAAAAGGAGGGACTATCATTTTCTTTGCATTTGGCTGGATGGGATATCTGACCGTGCTATGGGCAAAAAGGAATGCGAATGTCCGCCCTTTGAAATTCAAAGAGAATGGCAAAGTTCTCGTCATTCGGTTTTTGAACAAGCAGTATGCTGCAGATCTTAAGCGCGCAAATCCCAGGGCGACTCAGAAAATAACAAAGCCGCCAACAACATTTTTTCGCAACCCATGGTTTTGGATTGTTTTAGGCATAGGAGCTGCTTCCATGGCTTTGTTCTATCTGATGAAAGCATGACGAAACCTGAGGCGTTTAAACATCTTGATTCAGGATGTCGCCTAAGGTTTAGTCCGTCAATGGTTGTTTAGCCCAAGCCGGAGCCTCGCGCGGGTCGGGTTTATTGTCATTGAAGTCGGCTAAGACCTGAATAGTCTGATCATCTCGCTGCCAGTGCAATTTTCCATTGGCTGTAAAGATCAGGCGATTGCGTTGGTCGCGGCCTGACCATTCAGCACCTGCCACTTCATTACTGGATGATTTGCGTTCTCCACCGCCGTAGAAAACGTCCAGCCCATGCGGAATATGTTCTGGGTGAGCTTTATACGAAAAACTCGTAGCGAGCGAAATTACGCGGTTCGTTACAAAATAGCCTCCGCCACCCCAAGTATGCCCCTGGGGCCAAAGTCCTAGTGCGTGTAGCCAGGGCAGGCGGCTGACAGCTGTCCAGGCTGAGGTGTAGCTTGTACGCCTACGTCGTCCCTGATGGGCAAAATAGAGAAACAGTTCTCCGTCTGGCGACAGGTCGCAACGCTCAGGGTATAGGCGGCCACGTATCCATGCACCGGATTCAAAAGTGTCATTGCGAGTATCCCAGCGAATCATGTGAAACCATTGAGTTGGTCCGCGTGCGAAGATTGCCGCTACATGTGCTTCCTTGGCAAATATGACGAATAGTCTTGGGCTTGGAGCTGGTGTACTCATGGATCACATGGATGTATTGCTTGACTTAAACAAGCAAAATTTTGCGCATTGCGCACGAATTCCTTCATGCTTAGACTGGGGCTAGTCTAGCATGAAGAGATTTACTGGTCTTATTTTGAGTATTCTCTACCGTAGATCACATCAAAATAATATCGTACTGCTCCTGATGAAACACGCTCTCCACTTGCAGTGAAATCGGTTTGCCAATGAAGTCACCCAGCATGGCCAGGTGTTGGGATTCTTCTTCCAGGAACATGTCGACCACGACTTGTGAGGCCATGATGCGGAATTCTCTGGGGTTGAATTGTTTGGCTTCGCGTAGCAGTTCGCGCAGGATTTCGTAGCAGATGGTGCGGGCTGTTTTGACCTGGCCTTTGCCGCTGCATGCAGGGCAGGGTTCGCACAGGACATGGGCCAGTGATTCGCGTGTGCGTTTGCGGGTGACTTCGACCAGGCCCAGGGCAGAGAAATTGGATACGGATAGTTTGGTGCGGTCGCGGGACAGGGCCTTGTTAAGTTCTAGCAGCACGGCGGTCTTGTGTTCTTCATTCTCCATGTCGATGATGTCGAGAATGATGATGCCGCCGAGGTTGCGCAGGCGTAGCTGGCGGGCAATGGCGTGCGCTGCTTCCAGATTGGTCTTGAAGATGGTGTCATCGAAATTGCGGCCAGCAACGAAGCTGCCGGTGTTGACATCGATAGTGGTCATGGCCTCGGTCTGGTCGACAATGAGGTAACCGCCAGATTTCAAGTCAACTCTGCGGCCCAGGGCGCGTTCTATCTCTTCTTCTACGCCATGCAAGTCAAACAGCGGGCGTTCGCCTATATAGTGTTGCAGCTTGCCTAGTACGGATGGCATGTAGTGCGTGGCGAACTCTTGCAGCATGATGTAATTTTCACGCGAGTCAACTTGTATGCTGTCAGTCTCTTCATTGACGAAGTCGCGCAAGACGCGCTGTGCCAGATTCAGGTCCTGATACAACAGGGTAGTCGGCGGCTGGGTCTTGGCTAATTGCAGTATGGTAGACCAGGTGCGGCGCAGGTAATCGACGTCGGCTTTCAAGTCTTCATCGGAGGCATCTTCTGCCATGGTGCGGACGATGAAGCCGCCTTTTTCTTCTGGCTGTTGCAGGCTTTGTACCTTGGTGCGCAGGGCTTCGCGTTCTGCTTCGTTTTCTATCTTTTGCGAGATACCTATATGTGAATCTTGCGGCAGGTAGACCAGCATGCGGCCTGCGATGGAAATCTGTGTAGAGAGGCGTGCGCCTTTGGTGCCTATCGGGTCTTTGACGACTTGGACTGTGACTGACTGGCCATCGAACAACAATTTTTCTATCGGTGTCAGTGGCGCATTGGTATTGCCATTAGCGTCTTGCGAACGGGCATCCCAAATATCTGCCACATGTAAAAAGGCGGCGCGCTCAAGGCCTATGTCGATAAAGGCTGACTGCATGCCTGGCAAGACGCGCACAACCTTACCCAAGTAGATATTGCCAACCAGGCCGCGTGACAATGTACGTTCTATATGGAGTTCTTGTACCGCACCCTGGAACATGAGGGCAACGCGGGTTTCTTGGGGAGTGATATTGATGAGGAGGTTTTCGCTCATAAGCTTCTCTGATACTTCAATTTAGGGAATAAAGATCCCTGCCTGACGCAGCAACTGGCAGGTTTCAAATAAGGGTAATCCCATGATGCCAGAATAACTGCCTTTGATGTGTGAAATAAAACGGGCAGCCGCGCCTTGTATGCCATAGCCACCGGCTTTGTCATAAGGCTCATTGCTTTGGCAATAGGCCAGTATCTGCTGTTCATCCAGCTTCGCAAAACTCACTTCTGAACATTGGGTGACTGTCGCACGGCCAAGTGTTGAGTGCACGGCGATGCTGGTCAGCACCTGGTGCGTCTGGCCTGCCAGCATGCTCAGCATTTGTATGGCTTCTTGCTTGTCGGCAGGCTTGCCCAGTATTTGTTTGCCGAGTACCACCGTGGTGTCTGCTGCGAGTACCGGGCGTGGCAGCATTTTGCGCAGATGCATGATTTCCCATGCCTTGTCTGCTTTTTCTTGCGTCACGCGGCTGACATAGGCTTCTGGTGCTTCGCCGGGCAAGACGATCTCGGTCACATCTGGCCCGCGTGGTGCGGCATCGCGCAGCAGCAGCAAGTCAAACTCTATGCCTGCCTGGTGCAGCAATTCACGGCGTCTTGGGCTCTTGGATGCCAGGTAGATTTTATTTTCTTTTAGCATGGCGGTCTCCTAGTGATGACTTATACCCGGTGATAAGGGTGGTTCTGGGTAATTGACCAGGCGCGGTATAGCTGTTCAGCCAGCAGCACTCGCACCATGCCATGCGGCAGGGTCAGGCTGGATATACGTATCAGAGTATCGGCCTTGGCCTTGAACTCTGCATCGAGACCATCAGCACCGCCGATGATGAAGACCACATCGCGGCCATCCTGCTGCCACTGCGTGAGGTTTTGCGAGAGGGCGACACTGGTCCAATCCTTGCCGCGTTCATCCAGGGCGACGATGCGGGCATTCTTGGGTATCACGGCTTCTATCCTGGTGCGCTCCAGGGCCATGACGGTTTCGGCAGTTTTGCTGCCAGAGCGTTCTACCGGTTTGATTTCCTTGAGGATGACGCGGCATTCTGGCGGCATGCGTTTGGCATACTCCTGAAAGCCTGTTTCTATCCAGGAGGGCATTTTGTGGCCGACGGCGGCGATGATCAATTGCATGTTTTATTCTGTTTGCTGCAAATAGGGTCTTGAAACTGCGTATCGCTTAAACAAATGGCTGCACCGGGCAGCCATTTGGATTCAAAACGAAACAGAGAATTATTCCTCTGTAGCTTTCTTGCGTGCTGGAGCGCGTTTTGTTGGCGCTGCTGCAGCGTTGGCTGTACGTTTTTCCGCAGCTTGCTTGGCAGAAGCAACCGCAGTTTTAGTTGCCGCTACTTTCACGCGGCCACCGGTTGGTATCTTGGCTGGTTTGGCAACAGTACCATCAGCAGCTTTGCGGGCGACCGGTTTGCGTGCTGGCTTGCCATCTGCATCACCAGTGGTTTTGGTGACGCGTGGTTTGCGCGCTGGTTTCTTTTCATCTTCCAGCGTGGTCTGGATCGCCATCATGTCATGTGTGACTTCCAGCGGAGCAGTTTTGCCAGCCACTTTGCGGACGCGTTTAGGCTTGTCGCTTTCTTCCTCAGCATCAGCGGTGTCTTTTTTAGCCGAAGTACGCTTGGCCGCGCCAAATTTGACAGGCTTGTCGCCCCACAGCTCTTCCAGGCGGTAGTAAGCGCGGATGGCTGGTTGCATGATATGGACGACGATATCACCCAGATCGACCAGTACCCATTCGCCCGTCGCTTCGCCTTCCATACTGACGATAGTGCCGCCGTTTTCCTTGACTTTGTCGCGTACGGACGCTGCCAAAGCCTTGGTTTGACGGTTGGATGTACCAGAGGCGATACAAACGCGGTCAAACAGGCTGGTCAGGTGTGTGGTTTCAAACAATTGTATGTCTTGCGCCTTGACGTCTTCCAGAGCGTCAATGACCAGGGTTTGCAGTTTTTTAATATCCATATTTTTTATTGGTAGATAGTTTGTTGTTGTAGGTAGTCTAGCACCTTGTGCGGGACTAGCAATCTTGTTGTCGGGTTATGCTGTTTTAATTCAGTACGTAGTTGGGTGGCAGATACATCTAGCGCCAGATTTCTCTCCAGATAAGTTCCACCGGCTGGCCGTGTGCGCATTTCCAGGGCGCTGATGGCATTTTTCTTCCAGACGTCAGCAATGTCGGGGCTGCTGATATCGAGGCTGAAACCCGGGCGTGATGCAGCACACAAATGCGCTACTTCAAGCAAGGCCTGCCAATTGCGCCAGGTGTGCAAATTTTGCAACTGATCTGCACCCATGGCAAATACCAGTGATGCCTCATCGCCAACTTCTCTGCGTAGCTGGTGCAAGGTATCGATGGTGTAATTACTTTGACCCTGTTCTGCGCGGATGATTTCTTGCTCATCTATCCTGACAGGGCAGAGTTGCCAGTCTTCAAAAGCCAGCTTCAGCATGGCGAGCCTTTGTGTCGCTGTGGCTTGCAACTCATTCTTTTGCCATTGCTGGCCTACGGGAATGATGCGCAATTCATCCGGTTTCAGCACCGTTGCCAGGCTGTGGGCGAGAGCTACATGCCCAATGTGAACAGGGTCGAAGCTGCCGCCCAGCACCAGGATACAAGGCGGTGCTGCCGTTTCTATACCCATTCCCTGTGTACCAGAAAGTCTGTTGCCAGAGATGCTTCCGGGCTGCCCGCTTCCGGCTTCCAGTCATAGCGCCATTTAACGATGGGGGGCATGGACATCAGTATGGATTCTGTCCTGCCACCAGATTGCAGGCCAAAATGCGTGCCACGATCAAACACCAGATTGAATTCTACATAGCGGCCACGGCGGTAAGCCTGGAAATCACGTTCACGTTCACCATATTCCTGGTCTTTGCGACGCCCCACGATAGGGCGATAAGCAGGAACAAAGGCATCACCCACACTGCGCATCATTGCAAAACTGCTGGCAAAATCCTGCTCATTGAAATCATCAAAGAAGATCCCGCCTACGCCACGGGCTTCTTTACGGTGTTTCAGGTAAAAATACTCGTCACACCATTTCTTGAAGCGGGCATGCAAGTCTGCGCCAAAAGGCTGTACTGCCATTTTACAGGTTTGGTGAAAATGCACTGCATCTTCAGTAAAACCGTAATACGGCGTCAAATCCATGCCGCCGCCAAACCACCAGACATCTTCTTGCCCTTCGGCACGGGTGGTGAAAAAGCGTACATTCATGTGTACGGTAGGTGCATACGGGTTACGCGGATGCAAGACCAGTGAAACGCCCATGGCTTCCCACTGACGACCAGCCAGCTCAGGGCGGCTGGCGGCGGCAGACGGGGGCAGGTTTTTGCCCATGACATGGGAAAAATTAACGCCACCACGTTCAAATACCTTGCCTTCTTCTATCACACGCGAGATGCCGCCACCGCCTTCGGGGCGTTCCCAGCTATCAGTAATGAAAGTATGGCCATCAACTTCTTCAAGAGCCGCGACTATACCAGCCTGCAAGCCCAGAAAGTAATCTTTAACCGTGAGCGTATCTGTCATTCTGCTATCTATTCTAAAAAACACAAGGGGTTGGAACATGCCCAACCCACAGTAAAAGGCCGATTACACATATAGAATATGTGTCCTTGACCGGTGCTAATGCTTGCGATTCAGCGCACGCCAGCCGATGTCGCGGCGATATTGCATGCCGTCAAAATGGATTTTTTCCACTACGTCATAGGCATGTTTTTGCGCCAGCTTGACGGTGTCGCCCAGGCCAACCACGCATAACACACGGCCACCTGTCACGTTCAAGGTCTTTTCATTTAGTGATGTACCTGCATGGAAAGTCACCGTTTCCGCCGTTTCTGCCGGGATGCCAGTGATCTTGTCGCCCTTGCGCGGTGTGTCAGGGTAACCAGCGGCTGCCATGACAACACCCATGGCAGTACGCCTGTCCCATTCCAGTTCCACAGTATCGAGCGTGCCATTGACTGCATGTTCGACAACGTGCAGCAAATCTGTCTTCAGACGCGCCATGATGGGCTGGGTTTCAGGATCGCCCATGCGGCAATTGAATTCCAGTGTTTTTGGGTTGCCCTGGTCGTCGATCATCAGACCAGCATACAAAAAGCCTGTGAACACGATGTCATCCTTGGCCATGCCCTGTACGGTAGGCACGATGATTTCGCGCATGACACGTGCATGCAGTTGTGGCGTCACGATAGGAGCAGGGGAGTAGGCACCCATGCCGCCGGTATTCGGGCCTTCATCATTATCAAGCAAACGCTTGTGATCCTGGCTGGTCGCCAGTGCCAGGATATTCTTGCCATCCACCATGACGATGAAACTGGCTTCTTCACCTGCCAAAAACTCTTCGATCACCACGCGGGCACCGGCATCACCGAGCTTATTGTCAGACAACATCATATCGACTGCTGCATGGGCTTCTTCAGCCGTCATGGCAACGACTACACCTTTGCCAGCCGCCAGGCCATCGGCCTTGATGACGATAGGCGCGCCTTTGGCATTGATATAGTCATGCGCAGGGGCAAGCTCAGAGAAGGTCTGGTATTCAGCCGTAGGGATAGCATGCCTGTGCATGAAAGCCTTGGCGAAATCCTTGGAGCTTTCCAGTTGAGCAGCTTCTTTGCTCGGACCAAAAATTTTCAGGCCACGGTCGCGAAAGATATTGACGATGCCAGCGGCCAGCGGTACTTCAGGGCCGACCACGGTAATGCCGATGTTTTCTTGTTCGGCAAAGTCTGCCAGTGCTGCCGGGTCTGTGATGTTGATGTTTTTCAGACGACTATCTGCAGCCGTACCGCCATTGCCGGGGGCGACAAAAATAGTTTGTACACGTTCAGATTGCGCCAGTTTCCAGGCGAGTGCATGTTCACGGCCACCAGAGCCGACTACGAGTAATTTCATCTTAATCTTCTATGATGGCGTTGGTGAATACTTCTTGTACATCGTCGAGGTTTTCAAGTGCATCCAGCAATTTTTGCATCTTGATGCCTTCGTCGCCGGCAAATACGGTCTCAGTATTTGGTTTCATGACGACTTCTGCGACTTCTGCCTTGAATCCGGCTTTTTCCAGGCTGGCGCGCAGGTCCGACAGGCTGAATGGCGCGCAAATGACTTCTATGCCGCCTTCTTCATCGGTGACAACATCGTCGGCACCGGCTTCGATTGCTGCTTCCATCAGGGCATCTTCATTCGTGCCTGGGGCAAAAAACATCTGGCCGCAATGCTGGAATAAAAAGGCTACCGAGCCTTCAGTACCCATATTGCCACCGTATTTACTGAATGCGTGGCGTACTTCAGCCACAGTACGCACGCGGTTATCGGTCATGCGGTCAACTACAATAGCGGCACCGCCTATGCCATAACCCTCATAACGTACTTCTTCGTAGTCTGCGCCTTCCAGTGTACCTGCACCGCGTTGTATCGCGCGCGTGACGTTTTCTTTTGGCATATTGGCGTCAGCCGCCTTGTCTACTGCCAGACGCAGGCGGGGATTGGAATCGACATCCTCACCACCCATGCGTGCTGCAACCGTGATCTCTTTGATCAGACGCGTCCATATCTTGCCGCGTTTGGCATCGGTTGCTGCTTTTTTATGCTTGATATTGGCCCATTTACTATGTCCTGCCATGATCGCTCTTTCCTGAATTGACAATAGCTCACCCTGAGGGCGGCAATTTTGCCTGGCTTGGTTTTATAATGAAGACCCGTATTTTACCATAGTGCCACCGACCGACTTCCCCAAATCACCCTCCAAAACTATGTCAAAACCTTTGTTGATCGCTAAAAACACCGAATTCGACTTGAATTTATTGTCAGACTGGGCCAATCGCCATGGTTGTATCACTGGTGCCACAGGTACCGGCAAGACCGTTACCCTCCAATCCCTGGCGCAGGCGTTTTCTGGAATTGGCGTGCCAGTCTTCATGGCAGACGTCAAAGGTGACCTGTCAGGCATGGCCAAAGCCGGTAGTGCCACCAGCAAGATGCAGCAAAGGCTGCAGGCCCTGCAAGTCGATGAGCCCAAATGGCAGGCTTGCCCGGTGACATTCTGGGACGTGTTTGCCAAGCAGGGCCACCCGGTACGCGCCACGGTATCTGACCTTGGCCCTTTGCTGCTGGGCCGTATGCTGAATCTGAATGACACACAGGAAGGGGTCTTGCAACTGGCCTTCAAGATCGCCGATGACCATGGCCTGCTGCTTCTTGATACCAAGGATTTGCGCGCCATGCTGCAATACCTGGCCGAGAATGCGTCTGAATTCCAGACGCAATATGGCAATATCTCTGCCGCCAGTGTGGGGGCTATCCAGCGCTCATTGCTGACGATTTCAGAGCAGGGTGGCGAGCAATTCTTTGGTGAACCCATGCTGAACCTGGATGACATGATGCAGACTGACGGCGAGGGTCGTGGGTTTGTGAATATCCTGGCCGCAGATCAGTTACTGCAATCGCCACGCCTGTATTCCACCTTTTTGCTGTGGATGCTGTCTGAGTTGTATGAGCACTTGCCTGAAGTTGGCGATGTTGATCAGCCCAAGATGGTATTCTTCTTTGATGAAGCTCATCTGCTGTTTGATGAAGCGCCCAAGGTCTTGTTGCAGAAAATCGAGCAGGTAGTGCGTTTGATACGCTCCAAAGGTGTAGGTGTGTATTTTGTCACGCAAAACCCACTGGATATCCCTGACACTGTGCTGGGGCAACTGGGTAACCGTGTCCAGCATGCCTTGCGTGCCTATACTCCCAGGGACCAAAAGGCAGTGCAGGCTGCGGCTGAAACTTTCCGCCCCAATCCCAAGCTGGATACGGCGGCAGTGATTGCCGAACTGGGTGTCGGTGAAGCACTGATTTCCTTTCTGGATGATAAAGGCAGGCCAAACGTCGTGCAACGCGCCCTGATCGTGCCGCCATCGTCACAGATTGGGGCGATAACAGCGGATGAGCGTCAGCAAGTCATGCAAGCATCCATCGTTGCTGGTGTCTATGAAAAGCATATAGACCGTGAATCTGCCTATGAAAAACTGACGGGCCGGGTGGTGGCAAGTGCTGCTACGTCTGATAAAGATGCTGGTAACAGCGAAGTGCCAACAACAGCCACTCAGCCCGCCAGTTCCGGGCGACCGACGCAGCCTGCGCAACAGCAAGAAGTTGGCGGCGGAATTGGCGATACATTTAAGAGTGTCTTTGCAAACCTGCTCGGCGGCGGTGGTTTGCGACGCAAAGATAATGTGGTCGAAACCATGATCAAATCAACGGTCAGGACCATGGGTTCTCAGGTAGGACGCGAAATCATTCGCGGGGTATTGGGCTCCATCCTGAAGAAGTAAGTGCGTTCGCGCACAAATGCATCAGCTTGGTACCGCAAGAGATCAGTAGAGTTTATCTGCTCTGCTGATCGGCAGCTTTATGCCTGATCCTCGTTGCTGCTATTCGCCAGACGCCTGAAGATGCTGTTCAGGGAGCTATCGCTTTGCTTTGGCGACACTTTTTTTGTCTGTCTTTGTGGTATTTCCGTTAATGCACGTGTCGGGCGGAGTACCGGTTGATCTGCGTATTGTGAGCGTGGTGTATACATCTGGTTTTCTCCTGCGATGTGGTTCATGACAGGAAGTGTAATCAAAATTAAATTAGTTAATAGTTAGACAAAGTCAAATTTGGCAACTGAATGTTAATTTTGGTGTGAAAGATTGTTAGTTCTTTTCCATGTGGGAATAAATTGCTTTCCGCTGAGCAAGTTATATGTGAAATTACCTGTTTGGGCTGTGTAACAGTCTGAACCCTTTTTGAGATCTATGCATACCGATCAATCGAAATTACTCGCTCGTCGCCATTATCTGACTGGCCTCGCCATCGCCTTGATTGGTGCCATCCTGTTTTCTACCAAGGCGATTGTCGCCAAACTGATTTATCGTTACAACGTCGATGCAGTAACACTGATCTGTTTTCGCATGGCATTCTCGCTTCCGATTTTTGCTGCAATTGCTGTCTGGCAAATGCACAAGTCTGGCAGCCTGAGCAATGCAGACCGCTGGCGTCTGGTTGGTTTGGGCTTGGTTGGCTATTACTTGTCGTCTTTTCTGGACTTTCTGGGTTTGCAATATATCAGTGCGGGTCTTGAGCGTCTGATTTTGTTCCTGACACCTTCCTTTGTCTTGCTGATATCCGCTTTCTTCTTGAAACGAGCCGTTAGCATGCTGGAGTGGGCAGCCTTGCTTGTGTCTTATCTGGGCATCGTCCTGGTTTTTTTTCATGACCTGAAACTGGGCGGTGACTATGTCATGCTGGGCTCTGCTCTGGTGCTTGGGGCGGCGATTTCTTATGCCATCTATTTGATACAGTCAGGCCAACTGGTACAAAGACTGGGTTCTCTGCGGCTGGTATCGTATGCAATGTGTGTTTCCAGTGCTGCCTGCATAGGTCAATTCTTTATTTTGCGTCCGGCCAGCATGCTGGTGCAGCCGCTTGCTGTATATTCATTGTCTATAGTGAATGCCATCATGTGTACGGTATTGCCTGTGTTCTTGACCATGATTGCGGTAAAGCGCATAGGTGCGGCTACCGCATCGCAGGCTGGCATGATAGGCCCGGTATCAACCTTGTTTTTGGGTGCCTATTTCCTCGGTGAACCCATTACTGTCTGGCAAATGGCAGGGACGGTCTTGGTCATGGGCGGTATGTATTTGTTGTCCGTAAAAAAGACTTGAAGTTAGCGACACTTATTCAGGAGAGATAAATGGTGAAGGCAATTCGCATGCAGCAGACGGGCGGTCCGGAAGTCATGGAATATGTTGATGTGGAGTTGGGAGCACCTGGCCCCGGTGAAGTTCTTGTACGCCAGAAAGCTTGTGGCCTGAATTTTATCGATGTGTATTTTCGTACTGGCTTATACCCGCAAGCCTTGCCGGGAGGTTTGGGCATGGAAGGTGCAGGCATTGTCGAGACAGTCGGGGCAGACGTCAAGTACGTACAGGTAGGGGATAGAGTCGCTTATGCGGGCAGGCCAACTGGTGCCTATGCTGAAGCTCGTATCATGCCTGCCGACAATCTGGTGCGCCTGCCTGACAGCATCAGTTTTGAAACCGCAGCCGCCATGATGTTGCAGGGATTAACGGTGCAATACCTGTTTCACCGCACCTTGCCCTTGCAAGGCGGTGAAACCATACTATTCCATGCCGCCGCTGGCGGTGTAGGCCTGATTGCCTGCCAATGGGCGCGCGCCATAGGTGTCACTATGATAGGCACTGTAGGTTCTGACGAGAAGGGTGAGCTGGCCAAAGCCCATGGCTGCACCCATGTCATCAACTACAACTCGGAAAATTTTGTTCAGCGCGTTCGTGAAATTACGGATGGAAAAGGGGTGCCAGTCGTTTATGATTCGATCGGCAAAGACACTTTCATACCATCGCTGGATTGCTTGGCACCTTTAGGCATGCTGGTCAGCTTTGGCAATGCCTCTGGCCCTGTACCGGCATTTAGTCTGGCTGAACTCGCTTCTCGTGGTTCTTTGTTTATCACACGTCCCAGTTTGATGAGTTATACAGCCAGGCGTGATGATCTGGAGCAAATGGCCGCACACTTATTTTCCATGGTAGAGAGTGGAAAAGTTAAAATAGATATACGCCAGCGCTATCCCCTGAGTGAGGTAGCCCAAGCGCACCGTGAGCTGGAAGCCCGTAAAACCACGGGTTCCAGTATATTGATTCCGTGAAGTAAGAAAATATGACGCAAGAAACACCACCATCGAAAACACCTGCAGAGAAAGACGATGGCAGCCCCAAATTTGGACGTCTGCTGCTGGTACTTATTTTTGCAGTCATGCTGATTGTTGTTATTACACTTGGTTCCGAGGCTTACTACACTAATTAAGGTCGCTTGAGTACCGGACGCAGCTATTTTGCCGCTTTGTTGTTTTACTGCACTGTTCGTGCCGTCGCCCGCATTGCGCAAGCCTTTCAGGCTTGGCAAAATGCTAGCTTTTGAAGCACAAACAGTGCACCCCAAGTTTTATTGATAACCTGACTATAATAAAAAAGAGCGATGGATACCATTCCACTAAATACTGCCAAGACCAGTGAGTTTTCCAGCTCTAGCCGTTTGCTCATTTTGCAAAGTCTGGTGCCTATCGCCACAAATCTGGTGTCTTCACAAATTGAGGCATTTACAGGGCGTCTGACAGAGGCCTTGTTCAAGCTGTCTGACCAGACCGTCAGACCAGAAGAGGTGGCCGCCAGTTTTGCTGCTTATCAGCAATTAAAACGCAATGGCACGACCTTTTATCGCCTGGTTGCCGGACAGGTCAATGCTGCTCTAGCTAAAGAAGTCAGCGTCGTCAATACCCGCAAACGTGCCAGGACCGACGAAGGCAAGCAGGATTTTTCACTGGTCAGTTTTGAAGAGATGGAAAGCAAGGTGCTCAGTCGTAATCTGAGTCAATCGCTGGAAGTCAATAATGCAGAGCAACTGGTCGCACTGAATGTACGTATAGGCCATGTATTGCGCCGTACCCCAATCAGCGTTTCGCAGAATCCTTTTCGCCCGGAATTATTTGTTAGAGCCGTCCATCAAGCCTGGATGGAACTTGAGCCCAATCCTGAAACCCATTACCTGATATTGCGCCTGTTGCAACCAGAATTGTTCCTGCAACTAGGCGCTATTTACCGGGAATTGAATCTGGCCCTGGTTGAGCGCGGTATCTTGCCCGACCTTAACGATGGTTACCGTAACAAGCAGAAAAAGAACATGATGTCTGGCTCTGACGATATTAGCGATCGCGATCCTTATCTGGAAAACAAGCTGCGTAATATTTTTTCCGGTAATGCGCCGGCGGGCACGTTTGGCAATACGGTTACCGGGGGCGGCGGTGGAGGTGGCACGACCATGGATGGTGGCGGCATGCCTTTCACTGGTGGACAGGATGTCGGTGGTGGTTCTGGCGGTCCTCACTCCGGCGGTGGCAGTGGCGGAGGTGGTGGCAGCGGCAGTAATGCGCCGGACATGGTCACGATAGACAGGCAATTTTTTGATTACCTGACTAGTGTGCAAAGAGATTTCACCGCCAATCCCATGCCCATGGATACGGCACATTTGCGGCAATTATCGCAGCAGCCCAATGCTGGTGGCCTGACACATATAGATCAAAGCACCATAGAATTGCTGGCGCGTATCTTTGATTATGTCTTCAACGATAAAAGTATACCGGCAGATATCAAAAACCTCATTAGCCAGTTACAGATTCCCACGTTGAAAGTAGCTTTGCTGGACAAGGATTTCTTTTTCAAGGAAAGTCATCCGGCGCGGGTATTGATTGATACCCTTGCAAAATCCAGCGTCTTGCTCAATAGCGATAGCTCTGCAGAAGACCCTCTCTATCAAATGATAGAAGGCATCGTTGAAAGGGTGCAACAAGACTTTGACCAGCAAATAGAACTGTTCTCTGACGTTGTTGCTGATCTGGAAGCCTTCCTCAAGGAAGAAGAGCAGCAAACAGAAGCCGCCATTAGTGAGCCTGTTGCTGTCGCACTGAAGCAAGAGAAAATGCGCCTGGCGCGCGAATTTGCAGAAAATGATGTCGCCATCCGGGTAGAAACCGGTGAAGTGGCCGGTTTCCTGGAAACTTTCCTCAAGGAGCAATGGATCAGGATATTGACGATTTCTCATAACGTCAAGGAAGAAAAGCCCAACGCCCTGGAAAATGCGCTGCGGACGATGGATGACCTGATCTGGAGCCTCAAACCCAAGAATAGTGCAGAAGAGCGCAAGGAGCTGGTCAGTAAACTGCCCGCCATGCTGTCTTTGCTGAATGCCTGGCTGAATGCGATCAAATGGGATGAGCCTGAACGCGTCATTTTCTTTTCCAAACTGGCTGAGCGCCATGCCGCCATTGCCCGCGCACCACTGGAGTTTTCACCACGCCGTCAGCTGGAGATTGCCGTCAATATTGCCCAGCGTGCAAGCGAAAAACGACTGAACCGTCATGTGCAAGACCAGATTGAGCAACCGGTAGATGAATGGGCTCGCATCATAGAAACCATGGAACGCGGCATCTGGGTTGACTTCACCAAGAGGTCCAGCGGTGTCACTACCCGTTTCAAACTGGCATGGGTCAGCCCCAAGCGTACTCGTTATATCTTCACCAATCGCCAGGGGCATGATGCCTTTTCTGTATCCAGCGACGAATTGATTGCCCAGTTCCGTGAGGGCAGGGCGATACAGATTGTTGCAGAATCCGTGGTTGACCGCGCACTGGTAGAGGCGTTGCGCGATCCTCCGGCGGCATAAGTCACCTCACCCAAGTTGGCGGGTTCATGACCTGCCAGCTTGGGGATGACCTAATTGTTCACAGTAAATTCGACTTTGCTGGTACTGCCATTCTTGCCCGGAAAGTCTTTCAGGGCGCTGTCAATCAGGTAAGGGATGTACAGCGAAATCTCTGGATTGAATTGTTCCGAGCTTGCCTTGATATCAGCCAGTTTTTTATTCCCGTTCAATTCAGTAATGCGGATTTGCAACTGGTGCAAATAAGTGCTGCGCATGCTGATGTCTGACCAGCCTCTTGGGTAAACTGGCAGCCCCCAAAACGGTGAATAGTACATAGGATGACGTCGATAAATACCGCGATTGAAATGCAGGCCCCAATAAGGGTCATAGATGCCAGGTTGCCAGAATGGTGAATACTGGATTTCCCTCAAGGTCGTTGCATACTGCACTTCAACTTTCAATACAGGTGTTGCGCCTGGCATTACTTCCTTGAATCCCAGGGTTTGCAAACGGCTGCGCAGCATGTCTTCATATAATTTGTGCTCGGGATTATTCTCCTGACCCGGAGCACGCTCAAAAATAAAGGATTTATCCTGAGTGGCGGCCGGCCATTCATGGAATACGCTGACCTGACTGCTGAAGGTCGTTGCGCAACCGCTCAACAGCAGGCTGCACGCCAAAGTAAAAAAGAGCATTAGTTTTTTCATGTTCAACCCCTTGATGCCTAACTTGGTGATACGTATATCATATGCCTGATTGCGTAGTATTGTTGCTTCTACTGTAACGTGTTGTAACGATCTTGTGTTTGTCTGTGTGTCTGTATCTGCAGCAGATGAATTGCCGAATTCAGAAGTGGCCTGCTACAGGCTAAAGAAATTCTTTGGTTTGTTTAGCTTAGTCAGGATTTGTGAGCATAAATTCCACAATTTCACCAAACTTTCTGCGCTAATTGGAGTCTATTCAGGCTACTTTTATACCTGTAATGGCTCAGCTTGGTAAAATGGCGGTCTTTGCAGGGTTCATAAGACTTTGTCATTCAACTTACTTTCGCGAGATATTCCATCCATGCGTAACGATACTGCCAGCAAGCCAGAAACAATTTTCCGTAAAGACTATATAGCCCCAGGATTTTGGGTGGACACAGTAGAAATGGGTTTCGACCTCGATCTAAGTGCCACCCATGTAGCAACCCGCATGACTATGCGCCGCAATCATGATAGCAGCGAAAAAGACTTGGTCTTGTTTGGTGAATCCCTGAAATTGCTACAACTGCGCATGAATGGCGTGAACTTGAAGAAGTCTGCCTACAATATAGAAGGAGAGACCCTGCGCATTGCCAATGCTCCGGACGAAGTAACACTAGAAATTGAAACACGGATCAATCCACTCAAAAATACCTCCTTGTCCGGTCTGTATGCCTCCAATGGTAACTTCATTACCCAGTGTGAGGCAGAAGGTTTCCGCAAGATCACCTGGTTCCCGGACCGTCCCGATGTCATGGCAAAATATACCGTCATGCTGCGTGCCGACAAGAAAAAATTTCCTGTTCTGCTCAGCAATGGCAACCTGATCGAGGAAGGCGACTTGGGCGATGGCCGCCATTTCGCCAAGTGGGAAGACCCGTTCAAAAAACCTTCTTACTTGTTCGCCCTGGTTGCTGGCGAACTGGTATGCCAGGAAGAAAATTACAAACTCAAATCTGGTCGCGAAGTCTTGCTGCAAGTTTGGGTGGAAGATGGCAATCTGGATAAGACCCAGCACGCTATGGATTCCTTGAAGAACAGTATACGCTGGGATGAAGAACGCTTCGGTCTGGAGCTCGATCTCGACCGCTTCATGATCGTTGCCACTGGCGACTTCAATATGGGCGCGATGGAAAACAAGGGTTTGAATATTTTCAATACCAAATACGTGCTGGCTAATCCAAGCATCGCTACTGACGTTGATTATGCAGGCATAGAATCTGTCGTCGGTCATGAATACTTCCATAACTGGACAGGTAACCGAGTCACTTGCCGTGACTGGTTCCAGTTGTCTTTGAAAGAAGGCCTGACCGTTTTCCGTGACCAGGAATTTTCTGCCGACCTGGTTGGCACAGCCACCGGCCGCGCCGTGAAGCGTATCGAAGATGTGCGACTGCTGCGCCAGGTGCAGTTCTCTGAAGATGCAGGCCCTATGGCCCATCCTGTACGTCCTGATTCTTTCGTGGAAATCAATAACTTCTACACCGTCACGATTTATGAAAAAGGTTCAGAAGTCGTACGTATGTATTACACCTTGCTGGGCCATGATGGCTTCCGCAAAGGCATGGACCTGTATTTTGAGCGTCATGATGGCCAGGCTGTTGAATGCGATGACTTCCGCGCTGCCATGGCAGATTCCAGTGGACGTGACCTGGCACAGTTTGAGCGCTGGTATAGCCAGGCTGGTACACCACGTGTGAAGGTGGAAGCGACTTATGATGCCGAAGCACAGACTTATTCCATCACCCTGAGCCAGTCTTGCCCGGCTACACCAGGTCAGACAGAAAAACTGCCTTTCCACATCCCGGTTGCCATGGGCTTGCTGGTTGCAGATGGCAAAGATATTCCTTTGCATAGCGCTGCGTACGAAGCACAGGCTGGTGCGACCAGTTTGGTGCTGGAATTGACAGAAGCCAGTCAGACTTTTGTCTTTACTGGTGTCTCCAGTAAACCAGTACCGTCCCTGTTGCGTAATTTCTCTGCACCAGTCGTGCTGGAAATCGACTACAGCGATGAAGAACTGGGCCTCTTGCTGGCGAATGACAGCGACCCGTTTAACCGTTGGGAAGCTGGCCAGCGCCTGGCCACCCGCCGCCTGGTCAAACTGACGACGGCTGTGCAGCAAGGTGAAGAACTGAGTCTGGACAGCATGTTCATCGAAGCTCTGCGCGCTACCCTGAATGACGCCAGCCTTGACCCGGCTTTCCGTGAACTGGTGCTGACTCTGCCTTCTGAAGCCATGATCGCTGAAGAATTCAAGGTCGTTGATCCGCAAGCTATCCATACAGCCCGTCAGTTTGCCCGCGCCACCATCACAGAACATCTGCGCGCCGATTTGTTGAGTGCTTACGAAGGCCACCTGACACCAGGAAAATACAGCCCGGATGCACAATCGATGGCAAAACGTGGTTTGAAAAACCTGGCACTGTCTTATCTGCTCGAATGGTCGGATGAGTCCACTTTCGAGCTGGCGAGAACCCAGTTTGACGATGCAGAAAATATGACTGATCGCCTGGCAGCGCTGACAGCCCTGACCAATTTCAGTGGGACCGACAAGCAAGCCAAATCGGCAGCCAAGTCCTTGAAAGCTTTCTATAAAGATTTCAAGAAAGAAGCGCTGGTCATCGACAAATGGTTCATGTTGCAGGCAACTGCACGTACCACTGATGTCGCTAATATACGTGATTTGATGGAGCACCCAGCCTTCACTTTGAACAATCCCAACCGTGCGCGCAGTTTGACATTTGCTTTCTGTAATGCCAATCCGTCTCGCTTCCATGCCGTTGATGGCAGTGGTTATGCATTGTGGGCAGAGCTGGTGATTGCTCTGAACAAGCTTAACCCACAAGTTGCAGCTCGTCTGGCGCGCAGCATGGACCGCTGGAAAAAATATCCGGAAAGCCTGCAAGTACACATGAAGGCAGCTTTGCAAAAAGTGGCTGATACCAAGAAGCTGTCGAAAGACGTGCTGGAAGTGGTCAGCAAAGCTTTGGCCTCCTGAACTAACAATTGACAAGAATTACTGAAGAAATCGAGAGATCAACATGAAACGTGTAAGCCTGACCCAGTATCTGGTCGAAGAGCAGCGCCTGAATAATTCGATACCGGCAGAGTTGCGCCTGCTGATCGAAGTCGTTGCACGCGCCTGCAAGACCATCAGCCATGCAGTAGGCAAGGGCGCTTTAGGTGAAGTGCTGGGCACAGCCGGTAGCGAAAACATCCAGGGCGAAGTGCAAAAGAAACTCGACATCCTGTCGAATGAAATCCTGCTTGAAGCCAATGAATGGGGTGGCCACCTGGCAGCCATGGCATCGGAAGAAATGGAAAGTATCCATCCGATACCGAATCGCTATCCCCAGGGCGAATACATGCTCTTGTTTGATCCACTTGATGGTTCCAGCAATATCGACGTCAATGTCTCCATCGGTACCATCTTCTCGGTATTGAAAGCACCAGACGGCATGGGCAAACCAACCGAGCAGGATTTTCTGCAGCCAGGCAGCAAGCAGGTCGCAGCCGGTTATGCCGTATATGGCCCGCAAACAGTGCTGGTGCTGACCACAGGCAATGGCGTCAATTGCTTCACCTTGGACCGCGAAATGGGTTCCTGGGTACTGACACAGCGTAATATGCAAATCCCGGCAGACACCAAGGAATTTGCCATCAACGCCTCCAACACCCGTCACTGGTATCCACCAGTCACGCGCTATGTCGATGAAATGCTGGCTGGCGGTACTGGCCCACGAGGCAAAGAATTCAATATGCGCTGGATTGCCTCCATGGTCGCCGACGTGCACCGCATCCTTAACCGCGGCGGCATCTTCATGTACCCGGCTGACAAGCGTGAACCGGACAAGGCAGGTAAGCTGCGCCTGATGTACGAAGCCAATCCCATGTCCTTCATCGTAGAACAGGCTGGCGGTGCATCGACAGACGGCAAGCAACGCATGCTGGACATACAGCCAGAAAAACTGCATCAGCGCGTTGCTGTGTTCCTGGGTTCAAAAAATGAAGTGGAAAGAGTGACGCAATACCATCAGGAGTGATGGAACCATGATCCTTAAAAACGCGAAGTGTGAGCTTCGCGTTTTTTATGGGTGTTCGTGATTTGAGTAAAGGCCTCTCAACACAGAGGAAGGAAAGACTTCTTGCAAGAAGTCTTCGTTGCGCAGGCGTGTGGCATACCACACGAATTCCCTGCTACACCACGGAGACGCAGAGTAAGGCAAGAGAAAACCTGAGCGTCTTTTTAAAATTTGATTTTCTCGGTGTTTACTCTGTGTCTCGGTGTCTCTGTGGTGAGTCTTTAGGTCTAGAGTTTAATTAATACTTAATTCGACCTAATTTCCAATAAATTCCATATTTGACATATGATTATACGAAGCGCATGCTGATATAACATTTTCATTTATCGCCAGCCTGGAGTCAGACATGCCTGTATACCGTTCCCGTACCACCACCCATGGCCGCAATATGGCCGGTGCCCGCGCGCTGTGGCGTGCGACTGGCATGAAAGATGGTGATTTCGACAAGCCTATCGTTGCGGTCGTCAATTCCTTTACTCAGTTTGTGCCAGGCCACGTGCATCTGAAAGACCTGGGCCAGATGGTGGCGCGTGAGATAGAAGCGGCTGGCGGCGTAGCCAAAGAATTCAATACAATAGCCGTGGATGACGGTATCGCCATGGGCCATGGCGGCATGCTGTACTCACTGCCTTCACGCGAACTGATTGCTGATTCGGTCGAGTACATGGTGAATGCCCACTGCGCTGATGCCATGGTCTGTATCTCCAACTGCGACAAGATCACCCCTGGTATGCTGATGGCGGCCATGCGTTTGAATATCCCCGTCGTGTTTGTCTCTGGCGGCCCGATGGAAGCGGGCAAGGTGCTGGAGACTTTGCATCCCAAGCAGACTGGCGAACAAAGGATCATGAAGATTGATCTGGTCGATGCCATGATCAAGGCCGGTGATAGCAATGTGTCGGATGAAGAGATTGGCCGTATAGAACGTTCTGCCTGTCCTACTTGTGGTTCATGTTCTGGCATGTTCACAGCAAACTCTATGAACTGCCTGACCGAAGCACTGGGCCTGTCTTTGCCGGGCAATGGCACGATTTTGGCGACGCATGCAGACCGCAAGGAATTATTCCTGCGCGCTGGTCGTTTGGTTGTTGAGTTGGCAAAGCGCCATTATGAGCAAGATGATTATTCCATCCTGCCGCGCTCAATCGCCAACAAGGCGACCTTTGAAAATGCCATGGCGCTGGATGTGTCCATGGGTGGTTCTACCAATACCGTATTGCATTTGCTGGCAGCAGCGCATGAAGCGGGCGTAGATTTCAAGATGGCAGATATTGACCGCATCTCTCGCAAAGTTCCCTGTCTGTGCAAGGTCGCACCGATGACCGATAAATATCATATCGAAGACGTACATCGTGCTGGCGGCATCATCTCCATCCTGGGTGAACTGGCACGTGCCGGTTTGCTGGATACCACACGCCCCACCGTGCATAGCCCGACCATGGCAGACGCCATTGCGCAAAACGATATCGCTGTGACTGATAATGCAGTGGTACACAAACTGTTCAGTGCTGCCCCTGGCGGTGTGCCTACGCAGACTGCATTCTCACAAGACAAGCGCTTTGACAGTCTTGATATTGACCGCGAAGCTGGCTGCATACGCGACAAGGCGCATGCCTATTCGCAGGATGGCGGCCTGGCGGTCTTGTATGGCAACCTGGCAGAAAAAGGCTGTATCGTCAAAACTGCGGGCGTCGATGAAAGCATTTTGAAATTCACTGGCAAAGCGCGTGTGTTTGAAAGCCAGGACTCTGCTGTAGAAGCCATACTTGGTGACACCGTGCATGAAGGCGATGTCGTCATCATTCGGTATGAAGGCCCTAAAGGTGGTCCCGGCATGCAGGAAATGCTGTATCCAACTTCGTATATCAAATCCAAGGGCCTGGGGAAAGCTTGCGCGCTGTTCACTGATGGTCGTTTCTCTGGCGGTTCTTCCGGGCTGGTGATAGGTCATGCCTCGCCAGAAGCAGCAGAGGGAGGAGCTATTGGCTTGGTGGAAGAGGGGGACATCATAGAAATCGATATTCCTGCTCGTACGATCAATCTCAAAGTCAGCGATAGCGATCTGATGCAGCGTCGTGCGGCAATGGAAGCGCGCGGTCCACAAGCCTGGCAGCCGGTAGATCGTGAACGCTATGTCTCGCAAGCCTTGCAGGCTTATGCTGCTTTGGCAACTTCGGCTGATCGCGGCGCGGTGCGGGATATTACACAGTTGCAGCGTAAATAATGCTTTAAAGTGAGCAGTTTGCCTGCTTGTCAAGCTCAAAGGGCATCCTGGTTTGTACCGGTGCCCTTTTTTATTGGAGTAACTCTCTACTCTGTTCGCTACTTGCTTTTCGGTATGCCGACCTTATATAGCTTTGATAAAGAATAAAACGATCGTTCACTGTAACAGGTGGGAAATGCGCGCCTCGTTTATACTCTAGTCTGGGCCGACAATTGTTATTGTCATTTGGCCATGATCATAAGTTTTATCCAGAATAAGAATCCGCGAGAACTGTATGTCTAGCAATGACCAGCCTGTCAACTCAAGCGAACAGGCTTTGGAATATGTTGATTCCTGTAACCTGCCCACAAGTTGGGCAACCTTCCGTATGCATGCCTTTGTAGAAACGGCAACAGGCAAAGAGCATATCGCCCTGACTCTTGGTGATGTGGCTGATGGCCAACCCGTGCTTGCGCGCATACACTCAGAATGCCTGACCGGTGACGCCTTGTTTAGCAAGCGCTGTGACTGCGGCCCGCAACTTGAACTGGCCTTGCAAAAAATCTCCCAGGAAGGGCGCGGTGCTTTACTTTATTTGCGCCAGGAGGGACGTGGCATAGGTTTGCTCAACAAGGTGCGTGCCTATCATCTGCAAGACGAAGGTGCAGACACAGTAGAAGCAAACCAAAAGCTTGGCTTCGCTGCCGACCTGCGCGACTATAGTCTGTGTGATCCTATGCTCAAGCATCTGGGAATAGAATCTGTGCGCCTGATGACCAATAACCCACGCAAGATTTCAGCGATGGAAGGCATGAATGTCAGAGTGCAGGAGCACGTACCCCTGATCGTCAAACGCAATCCCTATAATGAGCGCTACCTGAGTACCAAGGCGACCAAGCTCGGGCATTTGATACAGCCAGATTTGTAGAAGTTTGCAAGCGACAGGTGAGCTTATACCTCAACTGCTTCTTGCAACTTCTCAAATTCTATTGCTGCTTCGGCCAGGACTTCGTTGAGCAAGGCCTGGTCCAGACCAAGGCTTTCCCATGATTGCCCAGTGATTTCTGGCGGTGCCAGGTCAGGCGTGGTTGTCACACCCAGTGCGTGGGCTATGCCATCTGCGACATGAATTATCGTTGCCAGAAAGCCCAGCCCTGGTTTTTCAGGTTGATGATGGCCAGAAATGGCCTTAACCATGACTTCTGAGAAATTCCACTGTACGGCCAGGGTTTCGCCAACGAGGGCATGATCAATTCCCAATATCTGTTTTTCGGTTTCATATTGCGTCGTTTGCAGTTCCACGCGCTGCGCCAGTACATGCTCGTAAGCCTCGGTATAGCAGGTTGCCAAAACGAGCGCGCCTATGTCATGCAATAAGCCAGCCGTGAATGCCACATCGACGTTGAAATTGAGCCGGCGCGCCAATATGCGGGCTGCGATGGCGACTGCATTTGAATGCCGCCAGAATTCCTTGTGGCTAAATCCCCGACAATTATTTTCAGGGAAACAGCCTGTCAATGCCGCAGTCATGACGATTTGCCGTACTGTGCTCAAACCCAGCAATGAAATGGCCTGCTGCACTGTCGTCACCTTGATCATGGTGGAATAATAGGGTGAATTCGCATAGCGCAAGGTCTTCGCCGTCAGTGCCATATCATGGCTGACCTTTTGCGCCAGCTCCTGCATGTTCAATTCTTCATCATCAATATTATTCAACAATTCCATCACGATGGCAGGCAAGGTAGGCAAATCCTGGACGCTGTCAATAATCTGGGCAAGAGAGATGGGATTCATTCAAAAGCTCCAACGATGAGATGTACACAGCTTGCCAGAAATACCTCAGGCTGACTTGAATTTTCATTCTCAGCGTACACTTGCAGCAACGAAAGACCAATATTTCTATGTGCTTATAGTTAAGCTAGCTTTAGAATCGCGTCCTCTGTTTTTCATTTGGCTCAATAAATGCTTGATCTCTACACATCCAGGATTGCCAGGCTCAGTTGTATAAGCCTGATTTGCGCTGCACTTTGCGCATGCGGCAAACAGCAGGTGGAAAGTGAACCAGAATCACCTTCATCAGCAACAGTTGCTGCTTCCAGCATCGCCAGTACAACAGTAAGTAGTCAGCCTGTTGCGAATGCCGCAGACAATTTCATCACCAGTCTACAGGCGAAAATGAATTCCTACGACGAGGCGGTTCTGCGCAAATGGATAGATGAATTCAATGCACAGCAATTGAAGTCGCATGGAGTGACCGCAGCAGGGGAGGATGTGCCGCCATTGCCCGCAGGCGTAGTGCAAATTGAATTCGAAGACCTGGGTGAGCATGTATTGCTGCAATTGCGCGAAGTGCTGACTGCGCATAGCGATGAAATTGATGGTGGACTGGATCAATTTCGGTCTGTCTTTTTCCATAAGGGCGACATGAAATTGTTGACTGATATCGCAACAAGAAGTCAGGCTATACCTAGCACCGGCATGCGCATTGCCATAGGTAGCCAACAAAGCTGTATGGGTGATAGCCCCGGTGAAGGCTATGCAATTTTTGACTTGAAACAAAATGGTAAAACCTATCTCAATGAAACATTCCAGGATCAGGTGCAAAGCTTTGAAGTAAGGCACGAAAAGCCTGGCACGATTCAATTACTGACGCATAGCGAAACAGATTTCAAAGGCAAAGAAAAGGATATACAGCAATGTGAAATAGGTAGCTGGGTTGATGTGCTGGAAACGACCTATACCATTAACTGTGATACCAGGCTTGGTAAGTGCACATCGCAGAAAAAACAAAAAACTTATCCAGCTTGTAGTGCAGTGGGGGCCTGTGATTGACGCATCAGTCACAGGGAATATTCAAGCGTGAACAAGTACAGCACGAGGCGCGCCAGTTTTCCTGGATGCGTGGAGTGTGTCCTGAATTTACTTAAATTGTTAAATATAAATGAGAATGATTTGCAATTACATTTTTATGTAAGTAGAATAAGCAGAAGTTTTTACTTCTAACGCTATCAGAGGCAATTCTCTGCATAGGCAGTCAATTCCCAGGCTTATTTATGACTTCGCGCTCATCTTGTTCTCCCAGTTTCTCCGTTCTATCCCGCAACAATCCCGCATCGCCGCAAAGGAATTTACATCCTGTCGGTTCGCTTAACCCCTTAAGTCCTATTGCATTAGCGCTTTCCATGCTGCTGGCAGCACCTGCTTTTGCAGAAGAAGCAGCCCCAGCCAAGGCTAGTCAGGCAGAATTGCCTGAGGTCCTGGTAACTGGCGTTTCAGGTAATGAACCCAGTTCAGAAAAGACAGGCGCTTATACAAAGAGAAAAAGTAGTTCGGCAACCAGACTCGATTTGTCTTTGCGTGAAACACCGCAATCAGTATCAGTTGTGACCCGTGCCAAGATGGATGACTTCAAGCAAGTCAATGTGAATGATGTGCTGGCTAGTACCACAGGTGTGTCGGTCGAAAAAGTAGAGACTGACCGTACTTATTACATGGCACGTGGTTTTGATATTACCAATTTTCAGTACGATGGCGTAGGCTTGCCTTTCACTTCTGGCAACGTGGCTGGAGATATTGATACAGCGATCTACGACAGGGTGGATATTGTGCGTGGCGCGAATGGCCTGATGTCTGCAACTGGCAACCCGTCTGCGACGGTCAACTTTATCCGCAAGCGCCCTGTCTACCAATTCCAGGCTTCCGCCGGACTGACATTGGGTTCGTGGAACACGCGCAGGCTGGATGCGGATGTATCCGGTGCTCTGAATGCTGCTGGCACCGTTGCGGGCCGTATCGTGGTCGCAAAGCAGGCGGGTGATTCTTATCTCGACCGTTATTCGCCTGAAAAAACAGTGGTGTATGGTGTGATTGAAGCTAACCTGGGCGAGGCCACCGTATTGAGTGTGGGGCATTCCCATCAGAAAAGCGATGCCAAGGGTGGCATGTGGGGTGCCTTGCCCTTGTATTACACGGATGGCAGCCCAACCAATTACCGGACTTCAACCAGCACCGCTGCAGACTGGTCACGCTGGTTAACCCAGGATAACCGCAGCTTTGTCGAACTGAACCATCAACTCGACAATGACTGGCAAATCAAGACGACACTGAGCCGCAACAGGTCAACAGGCGACTCCAAACTGTTTTATGCCTATGGCACACCAGATCGCAAGACCGGCCTGGGCTTGTATAGCTATCCTTCGCTGTATAACAATGTCAACACCCAGACTCTATTTGATTTGTCTGCCACAGGTAAATTCACTTTGGCAGGGCGTAAGCACGACCTGAGTTTTGGTATCAACTGGTCGAAGTCAAAGATGGATGATATCTCTCACTATGGCGTAGGAATAGGCACTGCTTTGCCAGATATCAGTAACTGGACGGGCAATTATCCGCAGCCAGCATTCAATGCCTATTCCGATGGCAGTGCGTATGAAGACACGCGCAAGACAATATTTATTGCATCCCGTTTCAACCTGGCAGATCAATTCAAATTCATCGCCGGAGCAAACCATACCAAGGCTGAAAGCAGCGGTTATGCCTATGGTGTCAGCAGCAGAAAGAATGCCAACAATGCCTCGCCTTATCTGGGTTTTGTCTATGATCTGACACCTTATGCTTCTGTGTATGCCAGCCACACTGAAATCTTCAATCCGCAAAGCGAAGTGGATGCCAGTGGTAAAACCCTGGACCCAGTCAAAGGCAAGGGCGATGAACTGGGTGTCAAGCTTGAATTGTTTGCCCGGAAGCTTAATTTGTCTGCAGCTGTTTTCAAGATTCAGCAAGACAATGCAGCGGAGCAGGCTGGCTATATCGGAACCAAGAGTTTTTACCGCGGCATAGATGCGCAGTCACAAGGTTTTGAATTTGACGCCAGCGGTGAGTTGGCAAAAGGCTGGAACCTCAGCGCAGGCTATACGCAATTGCGCCTCAAGGGCAGTAATGATCGGGATGTCAAAACCTATGTGCCGAGAAAATTGTTCCGCCTGTCGACTACTTATCAATTGCCTTTCATGCCACAGGCAAAAGTCGGTGGTGGCCTGAACTGGCAATCGGATACTTTCCGTGACGAAGGTTCCGGAAACATCATACGTCAGGGCAGTTACGCAACGCTGAATTTGATGGCGCGTTATGACGTGAATCAAAACCTCAGTATATCGGCAAACCTGAACAATGTCGGTGATCAAAAATACCTGACCAGTCTGTACTGGAGCCAGGGCTATTATGCTGCGCCAAGAAACGGCAGCGTTGCGGTCAACTGGAAATATTGATAGGCCAAGAAATTTATGTCGATGCGTCCTGTCTTTGTATTGCTGCACCGCTGGTTCGGGCTGGCGGTGGCTGTATTTTTGTTCATCTCCGGTCTGACCGGGGCTTTCATCTCCTGGGATCATGAGCTGGATGCCTTGCTCAATCCGCATTTGTTCGAGGCGCGCAGCCAGTCGCAAGGCAAGACTGGCAAAGCCATGTCAGGACTGGAACTGGCCAACAGGGTGGAAGCACGCGACCCCCGAATCTGGGTGACCTATGTACTGAACGAGGCAGAGCCAGGGCATACCAGCCAGATGTCGGTAGAGGGGCGGATCGACCCGGCCACGGGCAAGGTTTATCCCCTGGGTTTTAACCAGATTGCGGTTGACCCTGTCACTGGCGATGTGCAGGGAAAGCGGCAATGGGGCGAAATATCTCTGAGTCGTGAAAACCTGCTACCGTTTTTATACAAGCTGCATTACACCATGCATATACCTGAGGTATCTGGTATAGAGCTGGGTATTTTGTTCATGGGTATCATAGGTATAGTGTGGGTGCTGGATTGTTTCATCGCGCTATGGCTGTCTTTTCCTAACTGGCGCAGTTGGCACAAGTCCTTTGCTTTTCGCTGGCGTCAGGGCGGACACAAACTCAATTTTGACTTGCACCGTTCCAGCGGTGTCTGGCTGTGGCTGTTCATGCTGCTGCTGGCGATTACCTCGGTATCGATGAACCTGAATTCCCAGGTGGTGCGTCCTGTGGTGTCATTGTTTTCACCTTTGAGCGCAGATGTGTTTTCCAGCCGCGTTCCACAAGCACCTGACAAGCCTCTCATTCCCGCCATCAGCCGCGAGCACGTCATTGAGTTGGCGAAACAGGATGCGCAAAAACGGGGCTGGACTTTACCAGCAGGCGGTATATTCTATTCACCTGCTTTTGGCGTGTATGGAGTGGGATTTTTTGAGCCTGGCAATGATCACGGCGATGTCGGTTTGGGTAACGCCTGGCTGTATTTTGACGGCAAGGATGGGCAGGCTTTGGGTGGGAAGATTCCCGGTACCGGATCTGCTGGCGATATTTTCCTGCAGGCGCAATTCCCTTTGCATTCTGGCCGCATCCTGGGTTTGACAGGGCGTATCCTGATTTCATTGCTCGGACTGGTGGTTGCCATGTTGAGCGTCACTGGGGTGATTATCTGGATGAGAAAGCGGCGTGCCAGGGTAGTAGCCAACGCCGCTATGCAAACTGCTTGACCTTAGCCTATCTTGGGCACCAGGCGTTTTTCACTGATACTGGCCTTGGCTCTTTCCAGCATGTCGATGGCAGCGGGGCCGCGCAGCAGGGTGACGGCAACAGCCAGCGCGTCGATATAAGTCAAATGTGCGAGGCGTGAAGTCATGGGGGTGTAGATGTCAGGGTCTTCTTCCACATCGACTCCGATATGCACGTCAGCCAGTTCTGCCAGCGGGCCACCGCTGGCACACAATACCAAAATCTTGGCACCAGCCTGTTTCGCCAGTTGCACGCTGTCGATAAGATCGCGCGTGCGGCCTGTGCGGGAAAATGCCACAACCACGCAATCGCTGTTCAATAAAGTGGCCGATTGTGCCTGCAGGTGGGCATCGCAAAATACCGTCGTCGGTATGCCAAAGCGGAAAAACTTCAATTGCGCATCGATGGCCAGTGCGCCAGAATAACCCAGGCCATAACATTCTATGCGGCGGGCCCGCGCTAGCAGGTTGACTGCTGCTTCAAAGGTCGCGGTATTGGCATTATTGCGGGCTTCCATCAATGCGGCGATGGTGCGGTCAAAGACCTTGGGCAAGACATCGCGTACATGATCAGCCTGATTGACATCCAGATGCAGGAAGGGGATGCCGGTTGCCAGGCTCTTGGCAAAGGCCAGCTTGAAAGTCTTGAAGCCGTCAAATCCCAGGCTCTGGGCAAAGCGGGCCACCGTGGGCTCACTGACATCACAAGCCTGGGCCAATACCCGTATCGACATTTCCAAAGCATCATGCGGCTTTTGCAGCAGGAAATCTGCCACCTGGCGCTCAGCACGGCTCAAGGCCGTGCTGGCAGTGCGTATGCGTGCCAGCAAGCCTTTTTCAGGAGGCGTGTTGGGTTTATTGTCAGAAAACGGATTGGCCATATACATGTGTTTTACGGACACCAGAAAACATCTATGGTACAGCCTGCTTCACGCAACAAGGACGCAACTGGCAGATTATTTTCTATCGCCTGTTCCAGTACCTGGCGTTTTTCCGCACCGGTAATCACCAGCCAGATGCGTTTGGTATTGAGTAGGCGTGGTAAAGACAGCGACATGCGGCTTTGGCGGGTTTGCGGATGTACAGCCGCGAGGCAGGCCAGGTCATCATGCTGGGTAGGCGCGCCAGGGAAGAGGGAAGCTATATGTCCGTCTGCACCCATGCCCAGCAAGACTGCGCTGAAGGCTTGCGGCAATTGCTCATTCAAACGCAAGCTGATGGCTTCTGTCGCCACTTCCGGTGTACGGGAGGCATTTTTCAAAGACACCAGTTGCCAGCGCTTGCCAGCAGCAGAGCCAGACAGGCAACGACGGAACAGGCCCTCATTGCTTTGCGTGTCCTGGTCTGGCACCCAGCGTTCATCGGTAGCCACCAGCTTGATGGGATTGTGCGCATCGATATTCGACAGCAACTGATCCAGACGCTGATACACAGGCGCAGGTGTAGAACCGCCAGCGAGCGCAAAGCTACTGCCATCCGGTGTGGTCTTGATCACATCCAGCCATTGCTGGCTCAGGGCTTCGGTCAATGCCGTGAAGTTTTCAAAGGTATGGTATTTCATGGTCATTTTATCGCTTAGCTTTCAACGAATTCTTCACCCCAGGCTGCCCCATGTTGCGCCAGCAAATAACTGGCGGCAGATGGTCCCCAGCTACCGGCGATATATGACTTGAGGCCTTCACTATCGTTTTGCCAGGCGCTCATGATAGGGTCTATCCAGGCCCATGCCGCACTCAGTTCATCATCACGCACGAACAGGGTCAGGTCGCCATGCATGGCATCAAGCAAGAGGCGCTCATAAGATTCAACGCGGCGTGAATTTGATACTTCAGCAAAATCCAGATTCAGGGCAACGTCAGACAGACGTATGCCTTCGCCCGGTTCTTTGGCCTTCATATACAGTTGCACGCTTTCTTCTGGCTGCAAAGAAATCACCAGGCGGTTAGAGCGCAAAGGCCCTTGCGACTTACCAAAAATCGAATACGGGATAGGTTTGAAATTGATCGTGATCTCTGCACTGCGGCTGGCCATGCGCTTGCCTGTGCGTAGGTAGAAAGGCACACCAGCCCAGCGCCAGTTATCGATTTCGGCACGAATAGCGACAAAGGTTTCTGTGCGTGAAGACGGTGGCACACCGGGCTCATTCTGGTAAGCGATAACAGGTTTGCCATCAACGGCACCGGCACGGTATTGGCCGCGTACGGTTTTCTTGCTGACTTCATCTGGAGTGAACTTGTGCAGGGCGCGCAAGACTTTGACTTTTTCGTCGCGGATGGCGTCAGGGTTGGCATTCACCGGTGGTTCCATGGCGACGATGGAGACCAGTTGCAGCAAATGATTTTGTACCATGTCGCGCAGGGCGCCTGTGTGATCATAAAAATCACCGCGTGATTCCACACCTACTTGTTCAGAGATGGAGATCTGTACATCCTGTATCCATTTCCGGTTCCACAGAGGTTCAAGGAAGGAATTGGCAAATCGCAGCGCCAGCAAATTTTGCACCATCTCTTTACCAAGGTAATGATCAATACGGTAAATCTGGTGTTCGTTCAGGTAAGAACGCAGGGAGTGATTGATTTCTTTGGCAGACTGGGCATCGCGCCCCAATGGTTTTTCTACCACCACGCGGGCATTGCCTTCGACCAGGCCATGCTTGGATAATTGCTCGACCACGGGGATAAAGATGTCCGGGCCAGTCGCCAGGTAAAACAGGGTGGCGTTGGTTTCGCTGGTTTGCAGGCTGTCTTTCAATGCGGCGAAATCTTCTGGAATACGCGCATCGATTTTTGAATAATGCGTGGTTGCCAAAAAGGCTGCACGTTTTTCTTCTGTCGCACCAACGACATTGGCTGCATAGGATTCTATAGCGGTAGCGACACGCGTACGGAATTCTTCGTCTGTCAGCTTTTCCCGTGCGGCACCGATGAACTTGAAGTTCTGGTCCAGCCGGCCATTCACAAATGCGCTATACAAAGCAGGGATGATCTTGCGCTTGGCAAGATCGCCAGTGCCGCCAAATAAGACAAATGTGGTCATGCTGACTCCGGGTTGTGGTTGTTATGTTGGGTGCAATACAGACGCTTGCCATGTGTTGCCGTATGTTGCTATGTATTGCGACAAATGTACTACATTGATGATAGTGATTTATCTTGATTATGCCAGAAAATATTCAAAAATGTAGTTTCATTACGATAAATTTGATGGTTATGCCAAAAAAAACAGCGAAATATCAAAATACTGAAAGTTTGTTACAGAAATGAAGGGATTTATGCTATCTTTGTTGGCATTGATTCAGTATAGCTACAGCTTTCTTATTTTGCCCAAACGGGCCACAGGTGTTTATATGACGACATCCCCATCCACTGCGTTGCACCCTGTTATCGACAAGGTTACACAGCGCATTACCGAGCGCAGCAAAACTCTGCGCAGTACTTATCTATCCCAGTTGGAGCAAATGCGTGGCCGTGGCCCGCGTCGCGCCAGTCTGTCTTGTGCTAATCAGGCGCATGCCAATGCGGCCATGGATAGCAGTACCAAGATCTGGCTCAACCAGGCACAAAAACCGAATATAGGCATCGTTACTGCCTACAACGATATGTTGTCGGCGCATCAGCCATATGAGCATTACCCTTCACAGATACGCCAGACAGCCTTGCGCTTTGGCGGTACCGCACAAGTGGCTGGTGCCGTGCCAGCCATGTGTGATGGCGTGACGCAAGGGCGTCCTGGTATGGAGTTGTCGCTGTTCTCACGCGACGTGATTGCACAGGCGACTGCAGTGGCTTTGAGCCATGATGCTTTTGATGCGACGCTGTGCCTGGGTATCTGCGACAAGATCGTGCCTGGTCTGCTGATAGGTGCACTGGCCTTTGGTCATTTGCCAACTATCTTCATCCCAGCTGGCCCTATGGGTTCTGGCTTGTCGAATAAAGAAAAGGCGGCAGTGCGTGAACGTTATGCGCAGGGTAAAGCAACGAAAGAAGAGTTACTGGCAGCAGAAAGCGCGGCCTATCATAGTGCAGGCACATGCACTTTCTATGGTACAGCCAACAGCAACCAGATGTTGCTGGAAGCCATGGGCCTGCATTTGCCAGGTGCCGCCTTTGTCCATCCATCTGACCCTTTGCGCAGTGTGTTGACAGACGCAGCAGTGGAACGCGTCCTGCAATTGACAGAGCAAAGCGGCAATTACAAGCCTATCGGTCAGCTGGTCAATGAAAAAACCATCGTCAACGCCGTCATCGCACTGTTGGCAACAGGTGGTTCAACTAACCACACTATCCACTGGATTGCCGTGGCTCGTGCTGCTGGCATCATTATCGACTGGCAGGATTTTGATGAATTGTCATCAGTTGTTCCTTTGCTGACCCGCGTCTATCCTAACGGTACGGCAGACGTGAATGCCTTTGAAGATGCTGGCGGCCCAGTCTTCGTAATACGTGAACTCTTGTCTGCTGGCCTGATGCATGCAGATGTCATGACAGTGTATGGTAATGATGGTTTGAACTCACACACCAGCCGCCCGGTATTGACTGAAGATGGCAAGGTCAAATGGGAAGCGCTGCCTGCAGAATCGACTGACGCTACGGTCGTTCGCAATGTGACTGATCCATTTGCGCCTACTGGTGGCCTGCGCTTATTGCATGGCAATCTGGGCCGTGCCATCGTCAAGGCATCAGCCGTGCCTGAAGATGCATGGATCATCAAGGCACCAGCAAAAGTATTTGAATCACAGGATGCACTCGTCAAAGCTTACAAGGCTGGCGAATTGAACATGGATTTTGTCGCTGTCGTCATCTTCCAGGGCCCTCAGGCGAACGGTATGCCTGAGTTGCATCAGTTCACCCCTGTGTTGGGCAGCCTGATGTCGGCTGGCTATAAGGTCGCGCTGGTGACAGATGGCCGCATGTCGGGTGCATCTGGCAAAGTGCCTGCGGCCCTGCATGTCAGCCCTGAAGTGGCTCAAGGTGGCCCGCTCGGTAAAGTGCGTGATGGTGATGTGGTTGAACTTAATGTTCATACTGGTGAATTACGCGCCCTGGTGGATGCCGATGTCTGGGAAAAACGCGCCGTTCGTGAACTTAGCAAGGAAATCACCTTCGGCTATGGCCGTGACTTGTTTGCCGCACAGCGTCGTGTCGTAACTGCGCCTGAGCATGGCGCGTCTACACTTTTCATCGATTAATTTTCTGAAAGCGAACCCAATCATGAGCCTGAATATCAGCATGAGCAAGCGAAACATCATCGCCCAACTGGAACAAATCCGCGTACTGCCTATCCTCGTTACTGATGATGTTGATCAGGCGATAAGGTGCGTGACGACGCTGGCAGAAAATGGTTTGCCAGCTGTGGAAATTACTTTGCGCACGCCAAATGCAATGACGGTCTTGCGTGAAGTTGTCAAGGCTTGCCCGACAGTGACCGTGGGTGCAGGTACGATCCTGACGCAGGCACAACTGGATGCAGTCAGGGAGACAGGTGCAGCCTTTGGTATCAGCCCTGGCATCACACCTTTACTGGCAAAAGCGGCTGCTGATTCTGGCCTGCCTTACTTCCCTGGTGTTGGTGGTGCCAGCGATTTGATGCTGGCTCTGGAGCATGGCTTCAATGTCGTCAAACTTTTTCCTTCCGATATCGTCGGCAGCACCAAGATGGCCAAGGCACTTGGTGGCCCTTTCCCTGATGTGAAATTTTGCCTGACGGGTGGTGTTACGGTGGAAGCGACACCAACCTTGTTGCAGCAATCAAATATCCTGTGTGTAGGTGGTTCGTGGATGTGTCCGGCATCACTCATCAATGCAGGTGATTGGGCAGCAATTAGCGTGCTTGCTGCCGCTGCTGCAGCAGCAGGTAAGAGGTAGATACAGGTTTGAAATAAAAATTTTAACAGTTTTTGCTAAGCACTTTCACTAATCACTTTTCGTTAATAAGCAAGATTATGGTCACTTCCGTATCGCGTACTCCTATCTGGGGTTTGTTGCAGCAACGTGCCACCAACATGCCTAACCTGAAAGAACTGTTTCGTGCTGATCCACAGCGCTTTACGCATTTTTCAGCTTCTGCCTGCGGCATCATGTTGGATTATTCCAAGCAACGCATAGACACCACCGCCAAGCTGAATTTGCTGGCATTGGCGAGGCAGCAAGATGTAGAGCCACGCCGCGATGCAATGCTACGCGGGGAAGCGATCAACCAGACGGAAAACCGTGCAGTATTGCACACGGTATTGCGCTTGCCTAAAGGCGAGTCTTTTGATTTGAATGGTGAAAACATTGCTGCCGATGTGCACCAGGTGCTGGCGCAAATGCGCAGCTTCAGTGATGCAGTCAGGGAGGGGCGTTGGCAGGGGTATACCGGCAAGGCCATACGCACTATCGTCAATATCGGTATCGGTGGTTCAGACCTTGGCCCACAAATGGCTTGTATCGCTTTGGCACCGTGGTCGCAAAAAAACCTGTCCCTGCATTTCGTCTCCAATGTCGATGGCCGTCATGTAGCCGATGCGCTGGCAAATGCTGATCCTGAAACTACCTTGTTCGTAGTCGCGTCCAAAACTTTCGCGACCATGGAAACCCTGACCAATGCCCGCACTGCGCGTGAATGGATGCTGTCACATGGTTGCCCGGTCGATCAGATACGCCAGCATTTCGTGGCACTGAGCACGAATGTCAAAGCTGCTGCTGATTTTGGCATTGCGCTTGAAAATGTCTTCCCGTTCTGGAACTGGGCTGGTGGCCGGTATTCCATGTGGAGTGCGATAGGCCTGTCGATTGCGCTATATGTAGGCGCAGACCGTTTTGAAGAAATGCTGGCTGGCGCGCATGAAATGGACCTGCATTTCGCCCAGGCACCGCTTGAACAAAACCTGCCAGTATTGATGGCTTTGATAGGTGTGTGGAATATCAATTTCCTTGGCTTGCAAGCCTTGTCGATTGCACCTTACCACCAGCGTATGACACGCTTGCCAGCCTACTTGCAGCAACTGGAAATGGAAAGCAATGGCAAGTCTGTCACGCGTGAAGGCCAGCGCGTCGATTACACGACTTCACCTATTTTGTTTGGTGAAGCAGGCACCAATGGCCAGCATGCTTACTTCCAGTTATTGCATCAGGGCGCAACGATAATTCCTACCGATTTTATCGTGGTGGCTGATGATGATGCCGGTTTGCCTGGTCACAATCAGGCACTGCTGGCAAATTGCTTTGCGCAATCCAAGGCCATGGCCTGGGGCAAGAGCATGGCAGAGGTAAGGGCTGAACTCGGTGATTTGCCTGAAAAAGTACTGGCGCCACGTGTGTTTGAAGGCAATCGCCCGACATCGACAGTCTTGCTGGATTCTCTGACGCCACGTTCTTTGGGGGCACTGATTGCCTTGTATGAACATAAGGTGTTTGTGCAATCCGTGATCTGGGACATCAACGCCTTTGATCAATGGGGTGTTGAGCTGGGAAAATCGCTGGCGCAGCAATTGATCAGCCTTGATCCAAATGCAGTCAAAGAAGATTACGATAGTTCAACCAAGGGCTTACTGATGGCAGTTGGCCGTAGTCATAAACTGAAAAAGGCTGCCTAGTATCATGTTTGGACGCGCTGATGTTGTAAGCAAGCCTCAGCGTGTTTGATATATTAGTTTGCAGGAGTTGCTGTAAGCATGCTGTCAAGGCAATGGCTTACTTTGTAGAGCGCTTTCTTCGACACTGTAAATATATTGTCGTACCCAGACGCACAAGAATTTTCATCGATCTGTTTTTATCCTTACCGTAGAATTTGTCAGCATGAACGCCCACCTGCACCCACAATTAAAAATGAATGATATCAGCGATGACAAAGACCAGAGCCTGCGTGAAGACATACGCAGGTTGGGCCGCATATTAGGCGACACGGTAAGAAACCAGCATGGCGATGAAGTGTTTGATCTCATCGAGCAAGTGCGCCAGAATTCTATACGCTTTCGCCGTGATGCCGATGAAGCCGCTCGTGCTGAGCTGGAAACTACGCTCGATACATTGACCAATGACCAGACTACACAAGTCATACGTGCTTTCAGTTATTTTTCACATCTGGTGAATTTGGCAGAGGACCAGCATCATATACGCCGTACCCGTGCGCATTTGATTGCAGGTTCTGCACCGCGCCAGGGCAGCCTGGCACATACCATAGAGGCCCTGTACAACACAGGGCACAGCAGCCAGCAGTTGCTGGACTTTTTTGAGACTGCGCAAGTCTTTCCGGTATTGACGGCCCACCCAACAGAAGTGCAGCGCAAGAGCATTTTGAATTGTCAGATGGTGATTACCCGTCTGCTCGATGAGCGCGACCGTATGCAATTGACGCCGGAAGAATCGGCAGCCAATGATGAAGCGCTTGGGCGCGCAGTATTGACTCTGTGGCAGACTCGTATGCTGCGTACTTCCAAATTGTCTGTGCTCGACGAAGTGGAAAATGGCTTGAGTTTTTATGACTACACTTTCTTGCGCGAATTGCCGCATCTATATGCTGGTCTCGAAGACCTGCTCGCGAGTAAGGATGCCGCTCTGACGCAAACAGAGCTGCCCAGCTTCATGAAAATGGGCAGTTGGATAGGCGGTGACCGTGACGGCAATCCTTTCGTCACTGCTACTGTGCTTGAAAAAACCCTGGCCATGCAGGCCACACGTGCGTTTAAATTCTACCTTGAAGAATTGCACACTCTGGGTTCGCAATTATCGATGGCGAACCTGTTGGTGAAAGTCTCTGACGACTTGCTGGCCTTGGCTGAACGCTCGCCAGATCATTCGCCGCACCGTTCTGACGAGCCTTATCGCCTGGCTATTAGCGGTGTATATGCGCGCCTGTCAGCGACCTACAAACAATTGCTGGGCCTGGAACCTGTCATACATCCCAGCGGCATCGCCGAACCTTATGCAACCGCAGAAGAACTGGCTGCTGATCTGGATATTGTTCATCATTCGCTTTATGCCAACGGTTCGGCTGCAATCACGCGTGGCCGTTTACGTCACTTGCGCCGTGCGGTCAAGGTATTTGGTTTTTATCTGGCACCTATCGATTTGCGCCAGAATTCAGATGTGCATGAACGCGTTGTGCATGAGTTATTGCAAGCAGCTAATCCAGAATTGAAGTACCTGGATTTGAATGAAGACCAGCGTATAGAAGTTCTGATTAAAGAAATCAGTTCAGCCCGCCCGCTGGCTTCACCTTACCTGACATATTCGGAAGAAACACAATCGGAACTGGCAATCTACCGCGCCGCCTGCACCGCGCAAAAGCGTTATGGCAAAGGCTCAGTACCGAATTGCATCATCTCCAAAACCGATGGCGTGTCTGATATGCTTGAATTGGCTTTGCTGTTGAAAGAGTCAGGTTTATTGCATCCGGCAGAAGGCCGTGTTGATGTCAATATCATCCCGCTGTTTGAAACTATAGGCGACTTGCAGAATAGTGCACCTGTCATGGACAGGCTGTTTGGCATTCCTGCTTATGCGCGTCTGCTTGCCAGCCGCAGCAATGCACAAGAAGTCATGCTTGGTTACTCTGATAGTAACAAGGACGGCGGTTTCCTCACTTCAGGTTGGGAATTGTATAAGGCCGAGCTTGATCTGATAGCGATATTCAGCAAACACCAGATGCGACTACGACTTTTCCATGGACGTGGTGGTTCAGTCGGTCGCGGCGGTGGTCCTAGCTATCAGGCGATCCTGGCGCAACCTGCTGGTGCTGTGCAGGGACAGATTCGTCTGACCGAACAGGGTGAGGTCATTACCGCCAAATACGGCAATCCTGAAGTAGGGCGGCGCAATCTTGAAGTGCTGGCGGCAGCTACTATGGAAGCCAGTTTGCTGGCACACACCGAACCGGCACCACGTCCTGAATTTTTATCGGTGATGGAAGAATTGTCTGACCATGCTTTCAAGGCCTATCGTAATCTGGTCTATGAAACTGAAGGTTTCGAGCAGTATTTCTGGGAATCGACAGTCATTTCCGAGATTGCTGGCCTTAACATAGGCAGTCGCCCGGCATCGCGTAAAAAATCGACAGCGATAGAGGATTTGCGTGCCATCCCCTGGGTATTCAGCTGGTCACAATGTCGGCTTATGTTGCCGGGCTGGTTTGGGTTTGGCTCAGCCGTACAAGCTTACTTGAAGGCCCATCCTGATAACGGTTTGCAGACTTTGCAAGCAATGTTTAAAGAATGGTCTTTTTTCAGTACTGTGCTATCGAATATGGAGATGGTGCTGGCCAAGAGCGATATCGGGATTGCCAGCCGTTATGCGCAATTGGTCAAGGATGAATCCTTGCGTAACCGCATCTTTCCGCGCATACAGACTGAACATGAAGCGACCATAGAAATACTGAAGTCTATTTCTGGCCAGGATGAATTGCTGGCGGCAAATCCTTTGCTGGCACGTTCGATACGCAACCGTTTCCCTTATCTGTCGCCATTGAATCACGTTCAGGTAGAATTGCTGGAACGCTACCGTAAGGGTGATGAAGACGAGCGAGTGCGTCGTGGCATACATTTGTCCATTAATGGTATTGCTGCTGGTTTACGTAATAGCGGTTGATTCTTTTGTTTCCTATGTCTTGTGAAACCTTCCCTTGAATGTCAGGGAAGGTTTTTTTATTTGTAATGACGCAAGATCCCCTTTTACTTGCGCTGATTCAAAGAGGGGAATAGGTGACCCGGTTATAATATTGCTATTCGGCTACATGTATGTGTGTTTTTATTGTTCATGCCGTTGCAGTTTGCAATCATGTTTGCCAGCGAAAAGTATCTACCTTCAAAGAATATGCACACCTTAGCATCGCCAGATCCATCTACCTCTCAGCTTGACATTTCCTTGCTAGGCAACTTCCAGTTGAAACTGGATGGTCATGACATCGCTGACAAGCTCAAATACCGCAAAGCCATTTATCTTTTGGCCTATCTGGCGGTAGCCAGCAGTCGCTGGATAGCCAGGGAACAATTGGCAGAACTGCTGTGGCCTGACTTGCCTGGTGCAGCAGCACTGACGAACCTGCGCCAGGTACTCAATAATCTTGGCAAAGTCATCAATACGTCCATTGGTGTCGAGGTTATACAAAGCAAGCGAGATAGTATTGCTTATTTTCCAGATGCGCGGGTACATGTGGATATTGCTACCCTGCTCAATGAATGGCAGGCCGATGACCCGGCTGACCTGTTTTGCACATGGCTGACAAATAGCTTTGAGCCAAAGCTAAGCCAACTCAATCATGATTTTCTTGAACGCTTGGAACTCAATGTAGGCACTGATTTGCAATCATGGATAAACCAGATGCGCAAGCAGTTGCGGGAACGTTGGCGTGATCTGGCTGCAAGGCTCTGCCGTGAGCAGGAACAGGCTGGACGCATTGCTTCAGCTGTGGCGATCGCCAACCTGCTATGGGAACAGGATAGTTTGAACGAAAATACTGCTTCAAAGCTGATACGGCTGTTGCTTTCTTGTGGTGATTTCAAACGTGCCAATTTTGTATTGAATACGCTGGAGCAGAATTTGCTCGCTGCTTTTGGTACACGTGCATCGGCTTCTACCAGGAGGCTGTTGCAGCAAGACCCCATGCTAGCGGTAGTTGATCACGACCTCACAGGAAAAAAGCAGACTTCAATTGTCAGCAAGGCTGTGACCGAAATCCGCTGGCTTACCTTTGCCTATGTGGATTTTGACCTTTCTCGCTATGCAGGGACAGACGAGGCAGACGCAATTTTGCATATGGTTCAGTTACTTTGCACAGCGCGAGAGAAAATCAGCCTGTGGGGCGGGGCTTGCCAGCAGATATTTGGTCAAGGTTTTCATGCGAGTTTTGGTATGCATACCGAACCTGAGCAAGCGGCCTTGAGGAGTATTTATGCCGCACAAGAAATCATGCTTGCAGATGATGCGCGTCAGTACCTGCGCATTGGAATTTGTGCTGGCAATGTCCAGTGTACAGTTGATGAGATGCGCTTTCTTGGTACCTTGCCAAGAATAGCGCAAGAGCTGTGCTGGTCTGCTTCAGCGGGTGAAATTGTGTTTGATCGTATATTGGCAGATCAAATCAACAGCAAGCTGAAAAATGATGTCATACAAGCGCTGGCTCATAATCACTACGCGCATGGCATAGCCAAGTACAGGCTGGCAAGGCAACTCGTGAGCATCGGCGATCAGCAAGAATTTCCGCTCGTGGGGCGTAGTGAAGAGTTACAGACCATATGGCGCCACTGGCAGCTGGCAAAGCAGGCACAACCACAATGGTTGATATTGCGTGGCAATGCTGGCATGGGGAAGACCAGGCTGGCAACTGAAGTGAGCCGCCAGCTCGATACCGCAGAAAACCGTGTCATCCGAATTTATTGCACGCTTGAATACCAACATCAGTCACTGGCAGCCTTGCGACAAGCGCTGGCCGAGCTATTTGCTTTGTCAGCTGTAAAAGCGGAGGACTATCCGGTCAGAATAAGGGCAAGACTGCAGGAGCTGGTACCGGATTCTGAGCTAGATGAAGCAATGCTGCATGCCCTCGTTTCTTTATTTGATCAGAGCATGTGGGTGGAGGCAGATAGCAAGAATCAGATATTTGCTGCTCTGGGCATGTTGTTTGACCAATTGTCCAGGCAAAAGACTTGCCTTGTATTGATCGATGATTTTCACTGGTCAGATTTCGCTACCCGCGAATTTCTGGCCCGTTACGCCGGCAGCCTCGAGAAGCAACAGTTATTGCTGTTGGTAACAACCAGGACAGACGCTCCGTTGGAACACGCTGGCGCCTCACCCGTTGTTATTGAGCTGAATCCTCTGGCTTTTTCTGCTGCAGAGCAAATGGTTGCGGCCTGCGACCGTCGGCATCTTTTGTCGACGCAAGACCAGGCCCGCATAGCGCGTGATTGCGGTGGCATTCCGCTGTTTATTGAGAGGCTTACCCTCAGCCACACAGAAGACGGACAACATCACATGATATCGGTCAAGGAATTATTGCAGAGCGAGTTGGATAAGCTCGGGCCATACAAGAATATTCTGCAAGTGGCTGCCGTTATTGGTAATAATTTCAATGGACGTGTACTCAGCAGCCTGCTCCCTGATGAAGACGTGGGTGGCCCACTGCAACTGGCCATTGGCTATCGCTTGGTGCAAGCGGGGGCACAGCACGGGCAATATCGCTTTCAACATGCGTTGATTGCAGATGCTGCTTACCAAAGTTTCCCTGAAAAACAAAGACGGCTTACTCATCAATGCGTGGCAGAATACTTAATAAAGGAGTCTGGGACATCGAGTGCAGAAATTGCCCGACATTTTGAAGAGGCGCGTGACTGGCACCAGGCTGCCTCCATGTGGACTATCAGCGGGCAAAAAGCATTGGCAAATGAATTTGCCATGGATGCCTTGCATGATTTTGGCAAGGCGCTGGATATCGCTTTGCAGCCACAATCCGGGTTGACGCATTTACAAATTTCTCTGCGTTTGTCTTTGGGCAATGCTGCGCTGTTATGCCAGGGATATGGATCCCAATTGGGGCATCAGCAGTTCCGGGCAGTCTGTGATAGGTTGAATGACTTACCTGCCCCCGATCATGAAGAAACAGAGTCTTTGTTCCGTGCATTAAGTGGTTTGTACATGGGTGGGAGTTCTCAAGGCAAGAGCGATGGCCTGGGTATAGCGCGGCGCCTGGAGGAGTTGGCAGATACGCCAGCCAAGCGGCTGATGGCCTGCTTTTCGCTGGGTAATTCATTGTTCTGGCGCGGGCTGTTTGTAGAGGCATTGCACTATCAACAGGAAGGATTGTCCATCGCTAAGACGCTCAGCCTGGAAGAGCGGCAGCGTTACTGGGCCGAAGATCTTGAGATACTGATACGCGCCTTCCTGTGCTGGAATCTGTGGTTTTTGGGCGATGCCTATGCCCATGAACTGGCAAGGGAAAGTACCTTGCTGGCCAGAGAGCGCAAAAAAAGCCATGCCTTATGCTTTATGCTGACTTTCAATACGGCCATGTGCTGGACTGCTGGTCAAATGGATGAAGTCACCATGCTTGCAGGAGAGGGAGTACAACTGGGGACACAATTTGGATTTCCATTATGGCAGAGCATGAATAGTTTGTTTTATCTTTCTGCGCAGGCAAATGGCAATAAGCTCGAAGACATCAAACCCGCCCTGCAAGCAGCAGAAAATTTGCACGGTGCCTACCGCGCAGGTACCACCACGGCCAGTTGGGTATTGGCAAGTACGCTGATCAAATTGCAATGCTGGGAGGAGGCAAAGTCTTTGTTGGAAAAGACACTAAGCGAAATTGACAAGTACGAGGATTATTACTGTCATGCAGACTTGCTGCGGTTGAGCAGTTTGTGTCACATGCAAGAGGGAGATATCGATCTTGCGATTGAAACGCTTGAAAAGGCCTTGAAGATGGCAACAGCTCAAGGGGCTTTGGGATTGCTTGATGCAATCAGGCAGGCAATTGTAGATTCTCAGCTACTGCAGCAAAAGCATGCTTTGCTGCAGTAGCTTAATGATCAAGCCATAAACCGCGCCAGATACTCAGGTGAATTAATAAACTGCCCGATCAGCGTCACCGTATCAGTACCTGACTGCGCCAGCAGTTGATCAAGCACCACCTGATCTGGTGCATGACCCAAGAGGCCGATGTAATCCAGCGTCAGCGATACTTTGGATTGAGAATTCGCCTTGAACTCCGTCGATTCCGTAAAACCCGCCAGCATATCGCCCCTGGA
>Ga0187843_10000093_pt1 | contig 72778 bp, 104 predicted proteins | sample SpaLakP09_SKY_43_FD_134516 | JGI IMG/M metagenome (GOLD analysis project Ga0187843, IMG submission 134516) | Oligotrophic lake water microbial communities from Sparkling Lake, Wisconsin, USA - SP09_SKY_43 | ecosystem: Environmental > Aquatic > Freshwater > Lake | place: USA: Sparkling Lake...
GAATAGTAGTATACCTATACAAGATAGAAATGATTTATATATTTTAGCAGTTATGGAAGATTTTTTATTTACTGATCAAGGACCTATACGAAGTTTACCACCTCAAGAACGATTAGCAAGAAGAAAAACTGCAGGTAGACGAAAAAGACGAAGAAAAACTAGACGTTTACTTAAAGAGAAAATAATAAAAGAAAAGGAAAAATGAGAATTAATTTAATTTCAAATTTTTCAGCTAAAGGATTAACTCAAGATTCTGCAATTTTAAGAGGTTTAATAACTAATCAATTTCCTCAAGTAGAAATTAGAAAGGTTCAACATTATTTACCTGAATGTCCAGAAGCAGAACTAAATATTTTTTTAGAATTAGTTAATCCTGCCTTATTTGTTTCAGCTTCACGAAATATTTGGATTCCTAATCCTGAATGGACTTATAAAACATGGATACCTTATATGCAAATGTTTGATGAAATTTGGTTAAAAACTCATGAAGCTTATAATATTTTTCAAAAACATGTTTCTTTAGATAAATTAAAATATATTGGATGGACATCAATTGATAAAGTATTTGCTGAAGAAAAAGATTATTCAAAAGCTATTGTTTTAGTAGGAAAAAATATGTATAGAAATCCTAAACCTATTTTAAAAGCTTATTATGATATTTTCTTAAAAGATCGTATCTTATTTCAAAAATTACCTGAATTACATATTCCATATAAAAAAGATGAAGTTCAATTTTTTATGCCTCAAGAATTAAATGAAAAAGTAACTTTATATGATGTTATAAGTGAATCTGAATATGATAAATTATTACATACTTGTGGTCTAGCTATATGTATTTCAGCATGTGAAGGATTTGGTCATTGTGTAAATGAAGCTATGTCAGCAGGATGTAATTTAATTCTTTCAAATATTCAACCGTTTCATGAATTAACTTCACAAGCTTTATGGGCATCAGAATTACAATTTATTCCACATCCTAAATCTCTTGGAACTATTGTAGATACATCATCACAATCTGTTCGTTCAGCTTTAACTACATATACAGAAACTTCTTTAAAACATAAGAAAAAAATTTCTGATTTAGTTCGTCAAGAATATGAAAAAAGACATCGTAATTTTATTGAAAATTTTAAAATTCCTGAAATTCCTGAATTTAATTTAGAAAAAACGTTTATTCCAGAATCTGATTTACCATGTATTTCTATTGTAACTTTAACTTATAATCGTCCAGAATTTATTCCTTTAGCTAAATATTCTTATTTAATTCAATCATATCCACCTGAAAAATTAGAATGGGTAATTGTTAATGATGGTGAAAATATTGAAGAACAATTAATTGGTATTCCTAATGTAAATTATATTCAATTAGATAAAAAATTAAATATTTCAGAAAAAAGAAATATTGGAGTTTTAAATTCTATGTATCCTTATATTTGTATGATGGATGATGATGATGTATATCCTAATAATAGTATTTTAACAAGAATTTCTTTATTAATGAAATCTCCTAAAGTAGAATGCATATTTTGCACAACTATACCATGTTATGATATTGAAAAGAAAATATCATTTATGAATGTTCCACCAATAACTTTAGAAATGTCAGAAAGAGTTTCAGAAGCAACCTTATGTTTTTCTAAAAAATTTTGGGAAGAAAGAAATTTTCAAGATGAAATTGCAGAAGCAGACAAATTTATTCGTGGACGCGAACAAATGTGCCGTGAAATCTCTCCACAAGAAGTTATTGTTTCTTTAGTACATCATAAAAATGTTTCATCTAGAAAATCTTTAGGTGAAACTAATGGTTGTCATTATGGATTTTGTGATGAATTGTTCTTATTAGTTGATGGAATTGGTTCTACAGAAAAAATTTAATTTCCACATGCCCATGGATTATTTACACAATGACCAGGATTGCCAGGTCTTATATGTTCAGTAAAATGTTCAAGTGATCTATATAATAAAAACGCTAAAACAAAAACACCTCCCCAAAAAAGATACTTTTTCATTTTATTCTTTAGAAGTGAAAAAGACCACGTCGGCGGCGAGTTCTTTTATGACTTTTACGACGGCGTCCACCATCCATAGAAGGTGCACCTTCACCTACTGGTTCACCACCACCACGCATCTTTAAACCTTTCTTAGCTAACATACGGCGAACAGTCTTTTTCTTTACAAGGCGTAATTTATGAGAACGGCGACGACCACCTACAGGAGCAGAATTACCAGCAGAACCATTTACTGAAGCAGTATAACCTTCCATTTTTATACTTTAATAAAGAGATTTATTTTTAACGAGGTCTAGGATGAACAAGTTAAACAAGGTTCAACAGTAAATTTTTGTGCACTAGCAATTCCTCTAGTTCTCAAATAATAACAACCAGTTTTCAAACCAGATTTCCATGCATAGAAATGCATAGATGTTAATTTAGAATATGAAGGTTCACTTGAAAACAAATTTAGGGATTGTGATTGACAAATAAATGGTGCACGATCTTTAGACATATCTATTAAAACTTTTTGTGGTATTTCCCAAACAGTTTTATATAGACCTTTTAGTTCACTAGGAATACATTCTAAAGATTGAATTGAACCATTATTTGCAATAATTTGTGTTCTAACATCTGTTGTCCACATATCTCTTTCAACAAGATCCTTAACTAGATATTTATTAATTACTATAAAATCACCTGCCAAAACTCTTCGTGAATAAATATTTGAAGTAAACGGTTCAAAACATTCATTATTACCAAGAATTTGTGATGTTGAAGCAGTTGGCATTAAAGCTACCATCAAAGAATTACGAACACCTTGTTGAGCTTTAGTTTTCAAAGTTTTCCAATCAAGATCAGTAATAGGTTTTTCATTCCACATATCAAATTGTAAAACACCTATAGACATTGGTGAACCTTGAAAAGAAGGATACCAACCAGGTTCAGTCAAACCTAGATGTTGATATTCAGTCATATCTTGACATCTTTCAATAGAAGCTTCAAGAGCTGCATAATAAATATGTTCAAATATTTCTCTATTTAATTTACGAGCTTGTTCAGATGTCCATGAAAGTCTTAGCATAGCAAATACATCAGCTAAACCTTGAACACCAATACCAATAGGTCTATTTCTAAAATTAGATTTAGCACATTCAGGTGTAGGATAATAATTTTTATCAATTAAAATATCTAGATTCTTTGCAAGAATTTTAGTATATTTTCTTAGTAAATCAAAATTAAATACACCATCAACAATAAATTTTGGTAGAGCTAGAGATCCCAAATTACATACTGCAGTTTCATCAGATGAAGAATATTCACAAATTTCGGCGCAGAGATTTGATGACCTAATTACACCTAGATTTTGTTGATTGGTTTTAGAATTAACAGAATCTTTATAACATAGATAAGGCATACCAGTTTGAATTTGTGAATCCATAACAAGTTTCCAAATATCTGTAGCACGAACTTTTTTACCTTTCTTTTGACATTCATAATCAATATATTTTTCTTCAAATTCAGAACCATAACAATCTGCTAGACCAGGACATTCAGAAGGACACATTAAAGTCCAATGAGAATCTTCTTCTACACGTTTCATAAATAGATCAGGAATCCACAAAGCATAAAATAAATCACGTGCGCGTTCTTCTTCTGCTCCTTGATTCAATTTTAGACGAAGGAAATCTTCAATATCTGAATGCCATGGTTCTAGATAAATAGCAAATGAACCATTACGTTTACCACCTTGATTTACATATTTTGCAGTATCATTAAATACTTTTAGCATAGGAACAATACCAGTAGATTCACCTTGAGTTCCATTAATTTTTGAACCACGTCCACGAACATTATGAATATTTAGACCTATACCACCTGCCCATTTAGAAATTTGTGCACAATCTCCAAGAGTTTCATAAATTCCTTTAATAGAATCATCTTTCATTTTTTGTAGAAAACATGATGATAATTGTGGTTTTTTAGTTCCTGAATTAAATAGAGTTGGTGTTGCATGAATAAAGAATCCTAGAGATAAAGCATCATAAGTTTCTTTAACTTTAGGAAAATTTGAACCATGTAATTGAATTGCTACACGCATCCACAAATGTTGTGGTCTTTCATTTTTCATTAAATAAGCTCTTTCTAAAGTTTTAAATCCAAAATAATCAAAGATATAATCACTTGAATAATCAATCATTTTTTGATATTCTTTATGATGTTTATTAACTAATGATTTATATTCTTCAGATACAGAATCAGGAAGTTTTTCAACACATTCTTTTAGAGATGCTGGAGTATTTTTATGATAATTAGAAACTAAAATTCTTGAAGCTAGATAACCATAATTAGGATGATGTCTTGATTGCATTGTAGCAGCAGTTTCAGCAGCAAATTCATCTAATTTAGATGTCAGCATATTATCTTCAAGTTGTGAGCATACTTTTTGTGCTACAACATCAGGATTTACATGATCAAGTCCTAGTGAAAGTTTACGAATTCTTTCAGTAATTTCATCAAAACTTACTGGTACTACAGAACCATCACGTTTAATAACTTTCAAGGATTCCATTTCTTCTTTAATTTATATATTCAGCTTCCAATAAAATCCGTTATTAATAATAATAATGTCTTTTGCATTACCAAAACTTTTTTCAACAGGTCCTCTTAGAAGGGCTTTTGGTATTCCTTCAACTGGAAAAAATTTTGTAGATAAAATTGTTGTTATGGCACCCCCAAGTTCTCAAGCAGAATTTAAAGTAGAATTAAATGCTGATTGGAATTCATTAGATAAAAAAATTAAATTAAGTGGAAAAGAATTAAGTATTTTAATAGATGAACAACCAATTTTAATGGGATTAATTCAACAAGAAGTTAAAAAAATTCCACAAGAATATACACGAGAAAATTATAAAACTATCTTAGATGTTTCAAAAAATATTGTAGGAATAACTGAAGGACCAATACAAAATTTTCTTTATTTATATGTTTATTCAAATTATGTTAATAGTAAATTAGAAAGTAATTTTAAATTTAATAAAGAAGAACAACAAATTATTAAAAATAAAATTCTTCAAAATTATCAATCTTTTAATGGTCAAACTGATTTAATTTCTAGATTTAAAGAAGAAGTTAATACAGGAATTATTAATAAACCAATTGAAAATATTAAAGATAGAATTTCACGTATAAGTGGAAGTGAAGAAATTAGATTAAAGCAATTAAATAATATTTTAGATAATTTTTCAATGATATTAATTAATGGAAGTTCTACTGAATTAGATGCTGAACTTCCTATTCCAAAACCATATCAAGAAACAATTAGTAAAAATTTAGAATTAGCACAACTTATTCAAACTGCTCTTGATTTATATGATTTTTTAACTCCAGAATTAAAAAATGCATTTGCTGAAGATATAGCTAATTCATGGCCTACAAGAAATAAAGTTAGAGGTAGATTAAGAACTCCTCAAGAATTAATTAGAATAATAACACAACCTTGTTTTAGAAATACTATTGAAGGAGCAAAAAAAGAATTAATTACTAGAACTGAAATGTATAATAGTTTTATACAACAAGGTAATAATAAAAATGAAGCTAAAAATACATTTAGAAGTGGAACTACAAGATCATGGGCAAGAGAAGTTGTAGATGGATTAGATTCAGAATATAGAGAAACAATAATTAATAATGAAGGAATTATGACAGATTCTACAACTTATAGAGGTCTTCTTAAATGGGGTAGACCACCATGTAATGCAAAATTATTACAATCATCTTATGATCGTTTAAATCCACATGAACAACAACTTACTGATGAAGTTAATAAAAATTATGGTTTACCATCACTTAGTGAAACTAGTAGAGTTTTACAACGACCACCTAATACTGGAATACAAACATTACCTAGTATTCCTTTACCTTCAGTTCCACCTATTAGTCAAACAGGATTTGCTCGTAGAAAAACACGTCGTAAAATTTATAAGAATAAACGTAAAACACGTTCACGTAGATAATTTAACTTGTAAATGCATAGATTCCATTTCATGAATAAATAATCCTGAACAATAAGGCATTTCTATTTTTGTTGAAGAATCTGATGTATCTAATTTACCAGTTTCTTTATTAAATAAAAATTGATGTTCATCTGAACGTTTCATAAAACTTTCATGTAAAAAACATGCTAAACCATGACCAATTAATGCATCACGTTCCATTTCTCCTATTCTTAAACCACCATCTTGTGCTCTTCCTTCTAATGGTTGATGTGTCATTAAAGTACGTGGTCCTGTAGCTCTATAATTAATTTTATCTTCAACCATATGTTTGAATCTTTGATAAAATGTAGGTCCCATAAATATTTCAGATTCCATTAATTCACCAGTTTGTCCATTATATAAAAATTCATTAGAATATGGATGATAACCTAATTGTACAAGAATTTCTTTAGTATCATAAACTCTATTTTGTGTTGAAAAAGGTGTTCCATCTACAAATGATCCTAAATGACAACCAACTTTACCACCCATAGTATCTAAAAATTGTCCTATAGTCATTCTTGAAGGTAATGCATGTGGATTAATAATTAAATCTGGTCTTAAACCTTTAGATGTTACTGGCATATCTTCTTCAGATAATAACATTCCACATACACCTTTTTGTCCATGACGTGAACCAAATTTATCACCTACTATTGGTTGACGTCCTTCAGATATTCTAATTTTTACACCTTGTAATCCTTCTTCTGTAGTATATCTATATACTGAATCTATAATACCAATATTTCCTTTTTTAGGAGTTATAGAAATATCTTTATATGATTCTATATTACCATGTTCATTAACTTTAGGTGATACCATACCTATTAAAATAGTATCTCCATAAACTTTAGAACCAACTTTAATAATTCCATCAGAATCTAAATATCCATATTCTTTACCAGGTTTACGTGTAACAGTTTCACGAAATCTTGGTTCTGTAGTTAAATTAGTTATTAAAGTATGATTTTGTGTAGTATAATCAACAATTTCTTCTGAAAAATCATAAGAATGATAAGTTGTTATATCAAATAATCCTCTTTCTACTGCAGATTTATTTAAAATTATAGAATCTTCTTGATTATATCCTCCATAAATACCTATAGCAACAATTGCATTTTCTCCATATGATAAACAACCATCAGCTAAAATTTTATGTGTTGTCCATGTTTGTGTTAAAGGACGTTGAACATAATGAGAATGAACAGCTATAGTATCATAACGTTTATCATAAGCAGTATTAAACCATGAACATGTTTGTTTAATTTGTTGTGCTGCAAACATATTTCTAGGTGCTTGATTATGATCTATAAATGGATTAATACTTGCTGATGGTGAAAAAATAGTTGAGCCATGAATTTCTGAAAGTGTATCAGAAAATGATTCCATAGAAATTTTTAATGTTTCAGTTTCTGAAGGATCTATTAAATCCATATGTGTTTCTATAGATTTCCATGATTTTCCTTTAATTAATTCAGGTTTTAAATTTTCTTGATAAATAAATCTCATAGGTCTTCCTGCATCACATTGAATTATATAAGTATTTTCTAATCTATTCCATGCTAATGAAATAGATTTATTAATTTCAGATTTTCTTCTTGCTTGTAATAAAGTTTGATGAAATGTTTCAGTATCTTGAACTATACAAATTAAATCTGAATTTAAAAATACTTTTGTCCATAAAATATTCCACATTAAAGGATTTATCATATGAATTGGAATTGTATTTTGTTTAAAAATAAATTGTTTTAATTCTTTTATAGAAGAATTTATAGAAAGTTTACAAAATAATGCAAGAGATTTTATAATACCAACTGATTTACCATCAGGATTATCTATAGGACATGCAAAACCCCAAGAAGAAGAATGTAATTTTCTAACAGCTACTACAGTAATATCTTTAGGAATAACTAAAGAAATTCTTCTTAAATGTGAAATTGTTCCTAAATAAGATATGCGTGAAAGAACTTGTGATACACCAGAAACTTCATCCCACATACCTTTAAAAGATTTTTCATATTCTTGTAAAAACATTTTTTGTTTCCAATAAATTGGAAATTTTTCTTCTTCTAATAATTTAACTAAATTTTTTCCTTTATATGTTTGTCTTTCAAATTCTACACGGCTATCTATTAATTTTACCATTAATCCAGCAATTTCACGATATATTCTTCTAAATTCTTTAAAACATAAATCTCCAGATGCTGACATTCTTTTAAATTTAAAATGATCTCTGTCAGAATTTTCTTTACCTAAACATGTATCCATTGCTTGTTTTAACATATGTCCTAAAAGATAACCTTTTCTTCTAAAATATGAAGCAATAGATTCTTCTTGTTTTTCACAATGTGGAAAAAGTTTAGAATATAAATTCATAAATACAGAACCATTACTACGTGTTCTTGTTTCTCTTCTTAAACATAATAAATTCATATCTTGAGTTTGATCTTCTTCATCTGCAAGTTCTTTTGCAATAAATCTTTCATGTGATAAAATAAGTTCCATAAATAATGTATCATATACAGATTTATCATAAACTCCAATAAGTGTAACTTCATAAATTTCACGATCTGTAGTAAATCCTAAAGCATAAAATAATGAAATTAATGGAATAGGATTTGTAAACCCAGTTGTTATAAATGTAGCTAATCTACTTGTTGAAAATTTAGCATAATCATTTTCTTTTGAAATAGTTTGTTTATCATCTTGTTTTTTATTTTCAGGTGGAATACATAGAACATGTCTTCCAACTAATGTTCCATCTTCAGATTCTGATGCTATTCCACATATATATTCAAATTGATTTTCTTTTGCATTTTCTTCAAGAACAGCTTGAATTTCTTTTTCTGATGATGTTCTTATTTTATCCTTAGATGGTGGTTTAATACGTTTTTTAGAATAAAATAAATTTGCTCCTAAAGATTCTTGAGTTAATAAAACTCTTTCTTGTCCTGTAATAATAAAATAACCACCTAATTCAAATTTACATTCACCTACTGAATATAATTCAGAAGTTTCCATACCTCTTAAATAACATAATGAACTTTTTAATAATAATGGTATATTACCTAAAGATATTTCTTTAAAAGAAACTAATTCTTCTGAATCTGAAAATATATATTTTATATCTATATCTGCTTTTAATTCAAATGTATAAGTTTTATTTTGTAATCTACATGAATGTGGAAGTATAGAAATATCATCATCTTCAGGAGATTTAAAATATAATTTAGTTCCTGATAAACCACCTATCCAAATTTGTATTTCACGTCCATCATCTACAATAACTTTTAAAGGATTTGATTCTTTTATAAAAATAGGTATCTTTTTTTCAATAAAATCATTAAAAGAATCTAATTGATGTCTAATCATTAAATTTGGATTATCATTTAAATAAGTTTCAACAACATGTCTAGCAATATCCATTCTTGTATATTAACAAGAATGGATATGAAAACAATAATCGTAGCAATAATATTTACAATTTTAATTTTTTTAATTTATAAATTTATTTTAAATCCACAAATTGTTGATAAACAACAAAATCAATGTCCTACAGGATGGATATATTCAGATCCTTTATGTACACCTACTTATCAAACTTCATGTTCTGCATTTAACCCATCTAAAATGACTTCAAGAGCAGATAAAATATCTTTTAGTGAACGATGTGGAGTTCGATGGCCTTAATCTTAATTATAAAACATATGTACGAAATAAACCAAAACCAATACTTGCTAGAACAGAATAACCTAATCCAGACCAACCAAATCTAGTATAAAATAAATATGCAGGAATTAAACCTAAAACCATTTCACCAAAGAATACAGTTTTATTAGTCGTTTTTGGAAAAACTTTTGAAACTATTGCAGCAACAACTAAAAATCCAAGAACCCAAACTCCAATAGATGGCCACATAGAATAACCGTAACTATAAGAAGGATAATAAGCTAATGCTGAACTACCTGCAGTTAATACTAATGCTCCAATAATATCCATTTATATTAATTTATACAGAAAAAAATATGTTTACTAAACAATATGTATTCAGAAACTAAAAGACCAGAATTTTTAAATGATGTTATTGGTCATCAAGAAATAAAATTAAAATTAGAAACATATTTAAAATCAGATTTTAAAGGTTCAGTATTTCTTGTAGGTTCACCTGGTATTGGAAAAACAACTTTAGCTTTATGTGCTGCAAGAACATTCAATTTTGATCCATTAGAAATTAATGCATCAAAAATGTTAAGATCATTTGAAGATGTTGAAAAATTACGTAATTCAAATTTATCATCTGTAAATATACAATCATTTTTAAGAGGAGATTTTGAAAGAAAAACATGTTTAATTTTAGATGAAATTGATGGTTCTGATCCACATGCACAAACTAAATTAATTGATTGGATAAAAGATCCTTTAAGAGTAGTTCCTTTAATTTTAACTGGAAATGAATTTCCAATAATATTTAGAAATAATCCTATAGTAGAAACTTTAAGATGTTATCCTCCTAATCCAGAATTAATAATAAAAATGTTTCCAGATATTGAAAATATTAATGAATTAGTTAAAGAATGTCGTCATGATTTACGTAGATTATTTCATAGAATTCAATATGGTCAATCATATATTATTCCTATGTATCCTCTCCCCCCCACTGGTTCTGCTCAGGAGCTAATATTCCTGTGGAAACAGAAGATGTTTGATTTACAAGATCCTCTCGAATATCTCTTCGACAAACAGGACATCTTACACTCGCACCAAACCAAGTTTGAATGCAAGCTCGATGAAAAGAATGGTGGCAAACGCGTAGGCGCGCACCGTCAGAAGAAATTTCTTCTTGGCATATAGAACATGCTTGTATACTTGGATGTATATAATCTTCAACTTCTCTAGTAATTTGTTCTTGTGATGGTGTAACTAATACAGGATTATTAAATGCACTTAAATCAATTGGAAAAGAAATTGTTACAGGTGCTTGTGATTGTCTTAATACTATAGATGCTGCCAAACCTAAATAAGATTGTTCAGTAGTAAAAAATTGTTGTGTTATAAATTCACGTTGAGGTTGATTTAATAAAGGCATTTGTTGAATATATTGTGTTCTTGCTTCAGCTAATTCTTGAAGTAATTCTAAAGACATTTTTATTATTTATATTTATAATACCTAAACCCGTTTTTTATTTACGTATAAAGAAAGAATCTAATGGTCCACGTTTTTCTTTTTTCAAATATTGAGCATTAGTAAATAAGATTGAATCTAATTCTTTTTCTTTTAAAGAAAGAATTTTTAAAGTTTTTTCTTCTTCTGATAAATCTGGGAAATCAGGATAAGATTTTTTTACATAACCAGATAATTGTTCAATACCTAAAGCAAATAATTGTGCAATAGGATTTTGTATTTGATTAGTTATATAAAATTCAGAATCAGGTTTAAGAGATTTTTCACGAACATATTCAATATTTTCTATACGTTCACCTTGTTTACCTGAACGTCCTGCAACATATATAAAAGCTATACGTTCACCAACTTGTGGAATATTTCCAGGATCACGTAAAGTCATTCTGTCAGCAAGTTTTCTATGAGCAATTGATGAATCGGGTAATTCCAAATCATGTTTGATAGCATAATCTTTTATAATATTGAATGTTGCTTTTGCAGAATTTAATTGTTCAGGTTTTCCTGGTGAACGATGTCTTCTAACTTCTTCAGGAACTTCAGTAATGTAATCATCACGTAACTGTTTAGTAATAATAAATTTTTCTAAAGAAAATTCATTTTTCAAAACTTTTACAAGAGATTGTTTAACAAAAGATTCTGCATTTTTTAAAGAACGTTGTTCAAGCAAAATATCTAGAGCACCACCATAAATATCTTTTACAATAGGTGCAGAATCTCTACGTTTTAAAGCAATACCCATAAATTTTCGTTTACATTTTTTTATATCATCTTCATACATTAAACCAACATATCTCTTTCTACAAAATAGTAGAAAAGGAAAGAATGTTTTTTCATAATCAATTTTATGTGCAGAACGACATAAAGAACTAATACGTTTACCAACAACTTTAGCAATTTCAATAGTTTCTTCTAAATTTTTATTAAAATTAATAAAGATAGAATCTGTATCTCCGTAAATTACATTACCTCCGAATTCTTCTTCTGCAATTTTTTTAGCAAATAATAATCTTTCACGTCCAATAGCAGTTGTACATGCAGCAACTTCAACTTTTCTAATAGGTGAAGTTCTTGAACCTGTTTGACCATAAATTGAATTTGCTACAGTTTTATATGCTAGTTGAAGACCATTCAAAACAGATTTTTGTGATTCATCTTTTTCAGTTTCCATTAATTTTCTAGTATCTTTTCTCATTTTCAAAAGAAGTTTTAGAGTGCGAGGAAGAAGACCTTCATGTTCTTGAATATATCCACATGATTGTCTTCCACCATGATGATCATAAGATACTTCATCAATTTTAAATGTTTTTTTAATTTCTTCAAAATTAGGAACTTCATAAGATTCATCTTTTATAAGTTTTCCTTGATCAGAATAAGTTTTTACATATACTAAAGTATCAGGAGATAAATTATATGCAATCATATTTGAAGGATACAAAGAATTATAATCTAGAACAGCAATAGGATTATCGAGATACATACCAATTTTAGGTTCAATAACAATTGCACCTTCATATGAAATATCACCTTCAGCACATTCTTGTGTTTGAATAATTTGATCTTGTTTTGCAGCTTCATATAAAACTGCTGAATAAATTCTTATACCTTGTCCACGATTAGCAAATATAAATTCAAGAGGAACTTTACATACATCTGCCATACCACGTGAATTTGTTAGAACATCTAATTTTGCTAATAAAGTTAAAACAAGATCACAATCTTGAATACAATATTTAGCAATTTCAGATTTTTCTTCTATTGAACCATTATGTGAATCCATAATTTGTTTAATTGATATATCATCTTTACAGAAAGACCATTCAAGTTTTTTTCTTTCTTCTTTAGAAATATCATCAAAAGTATTCAAATAATTTTCTTCAGATAATTCAACAATAAATTTATTTTCAAAGATTTCTTTAACATAAAATTTTTTTCCATCAGCATAAGGATTAGATGTATTTGTAACAATATCAAATTTTACATAATTTCCTTTAAATAATCCACGTGTTGATTTAGTATGAATTTCAAACATTCTAGTTTCTGCTCCAGAAATAATTATTATATCTAAAACTTTATCACGTAAGAATACACCAGCAACATTATCTAATTTATAAGAATCTAAATTAAATTCACGTCTTGCATATAGTAAAAGATCAAGAGAAAGACGTCCATTCATATCTAAATATCTAACTGCGTATTTACCTGAAGCTAATTCAAAAGTTTTACTTATAATTTTAGTATCTTCACGTCCCATATCAATTTCTAAACGATATTTTTGAAATCTATCATATAGATACCCATCATCAAACCCAAAAGTATTATAACCTGTAATAATATCAGGTTCTTCAACTTTAATTAAATCTTGAAATTTCAATAATAAATCTTTTTCTCCTGAACAACAAATATATTTTAATGTTGGATCTTGAGAAATAGCTTTACCAGAAACTAAAACAAATCTTTCAATTGGTTCTAATAAATTATCAGACCAACGTGTAGAAACACCAATTTGCATAATTTCAGATGAAGGATTATCAGATTGTGGAAATCCAGTTTCTGAATATACTTCTAAATCATAAGACATAATATATAATGGAATTTTAGATTCAGTAGGATTTAATCCAGAATATTGAATTTGATAATAATCATATGTTCCTGTATGTTTTTCAAAATCTTTAAATGAAAATTCAAAAGGTGAAGCAGGATTTAAATTTCTTTCATGAATTAATTTCAAATAAGGTGGAAAATTAGATTCATATAATTGTACTTTTACTTTTTTTAATTCTGAAATAAATAATTTAAAACCCCATAAAGTTTCAAAAGATAATTTATAAAATTTTTCTTTTTTTAAAGAATTAAATCCTTGAATAACATCTTGTTTGAAAACTTCTTCAACATAAAATTTTGGAACAAAACCATTCTTTGTTTTTATTTTTGTAAAATCACACAATTTTTGTATGTAGAAATAAGGTTTAAAACCTAATAGACGAACTCGTGCTATATCTCCTTCATGAGTTCGACCATAAACATCAACTACATATTTTTTATCATCATGTTCTTTCCATGTTAATGGTTGTAAAATCATTTCTTAGTATTTTTATTATGCTTATAACAAGAAAACGATTCCATTTTAAAATTTAAAATTAAATTTAAAATCTTTTAATAATATCTGGATATATAAAAACAACAATTGTAACTAAAAGTAAAGATGATAAATATAAATACAATTTTTGTTCTTTAGACCAATCTTCAACTAAAATATCTTTTAAACCCCATATAGCAATCCACCAAAAAACAGCTATAATTGCAAAAATAATTTGCATTTATATATAAAATCTTATTAAAAATGGAATCTTTTTTTATATAAAAATAGAAATTAACTCGGCCTACAAAATGGCTTTGACTTTTCCCCAAACTCTTCTTCAAGCTAGACTTATAGTTTGCTGTGATGTAGAGTGCGAAACTATTCGTGACGTCTTTAATGACATCAAGAAGAGACACAAGGAGAATCCTGACTTGAATTATTGGTTCCACCCTGACTTTCTGGTACCTTTGAAGACTTTTGTCAAGTGGTTTAACGAACAGCACCCACAATATACCGTGAAGAAAAGTGAGGCACGTGAAGTGCTTGAGAAACTTTACGATTCTGACTAAAAACGGATTTTTTCATTATAAAATATATTTTTATTAAAAAGCATCATGTGGACAACTCAAACTCCAGAAGAAAAAGCTGCTATGTTTGCACGCATTTCTTCTTCTCGTCCTAATGCACCTTTAAGTGATTTTGCTGGTGGAGAATTGCCACATACTATTCTTAGTTCATGTGATTATTCTCTTCTTAGTTTAATTCCTCTTTCAGCTATATCTGCTCTAAGTGCTACATGCACAGAGAGTAGAGATGCTATTAAAAGGTTTGGTCTTAAGTATCCAAAAACTTACAAGATAGAAATTGTTCAAGGTTATGTTAGACGTGATTATTATTCTTATAATCGTGATTGTGTTAGTCCTTCAACTCCTCAAATTGAAGCAGCTAAAGCATATCTAGTTAAGAATGAGATTAATATTGATGATAGTAGTTTACCTGAAAACATTATGTTTCAGCGTCTTCTTCTTAACATTGATTATTCATCTTATAATTTCTGGAATGATTTAACACGTCTTGAACTTTTCAATTCTGGAAAGTTTTGTGGATTGTTTGCTCATCTGCTTGTTAAGCAACATATTAAGTAATTCTTACTTTTTATTTTTTTTATTCTAAATCTTTTTTATCAAATTGATAAACATTTGAAAAATGAGGATGTCTACCAGCTTGTCTAATTAAAAATTTAGAATTCATTTGTAATGGTTTAAAATAATATTTTACTATATTTTCTACAATTTTTGGATCATAAGGTTTGCATGAAAATACATCTAAATACATATCATCAGTTTCTTCAACAAAATGTGCAACAATATTTGAAGTTTCAATTAATTGAACTAAAGTATAACCAGCTTTATTTCCTGAACCAAAATGTTGAACTTGAGGTCTACCAAATGGAACCATATCAATTTTTTTAACTAAATCATCTGAAAATTGTGTAATAATTGATGCTGAACGAATTCCACTTCTCATACATTTTGTAGAATCTAAAATTAAATGATATCCCCAAGACATTATATCTTATAATAATATTTGTTTCTAAATGAAAAAAAACGGATGTTATAAATTTTATTTTTTAAAATTATAAAAAATATAAAAAATGGTTCTTGGACATGTTGAACTTCCTGAAGGAACGCTGTGTCCTCTAACAAATTTACCTCTAAGACATCTTGGAAAAGCTAGAGTTACAATTAGAATTGGTGGTGGTCCAGAACTATCATGTCCAAAATGTTCTAAAGGAAGACATTATCCATTAGATTTTCAAGAAACAAATCCTGAAATTTATAGATTAATCTTAGATGAAAGTTCAAGAATTAAACGTGAATATAGAGAACGTCAACAAGAAGAAGAAGAAGAGGAAGAAGAAGAAATGATTCTAGAATTACCAGTAGAATCAGAAATAGTTATACAAGAAGATGCTATACCTATTATACAAAAAGAAATTAATGATATGAAAATTAATTTTAATACTTTAAATACAGAAATTGCAAAAAAATATAAGGAACTTGCAGATAAATCACCTTTAAGTAAAACTAAAAAATATGATCATGGACCTATGACAAAAAATCAAGTTTGGCTTAAATATAATGATGGAGTTACACAAACTTTATGTCCAGTATGTTGTCAAAATGGTATAACTATAAATAATTATTCTTTAGGACATATTCATCCTGAATCAAAAAATGGTTCAAATACTATAGATAATTTAATTCCAATTTGTTCAACATGTAATACTTTAATGGGAACACAACATTTGTATTATTATGCATGGAATGTCTATAAAAGAATTTTATGGCCAGTGAATACTTTCTAATCAGTAAATAAATGCTACCATTATTCCATGCATCAAGTAGAAATCCAGAAGATCAAGGTGGTAATGCTAATGGTTCTAGACGTAATTTAGATGCATCTTATTATATGAATTCTCCATCAACATGTGGTGGATCTTCAGCATTTCAAGCAGCTGCTGAATATGTAGGTTTAATTCCTAGAGGAGGATTTGGTAATTCTGCTGGAGGTGGTTGTGATATAGATAAACATAGTGAATTACTTTGGGGTGATCCTGCAACTGTAAAATATAAAGGACCTAAACAATTATTTCAACGTCCATGGGCAACAACTCCATTTATGGGTGGTGGTGATCCAGATTCTGTTCCTGATGAATCTAAGTTAATTTTTGGTCACTCAACTGCAAATCGTAAAAGTATCCAGACTGTGACTGACAAACAGTTTCCGGTATTTGAACCATTAATTCCTGAGAAGGAATCTGACATTCCTGATAACAATTATTTTGTTGAACCATTTCTTCGTGGTGGATTTGCTTCTCGCCTTGTTCCAAAGACACGGATTGATCTTTCATAGAATAACCAGATTTAATACTTGTTTCTAAAATTTGCATATCATTTCTAACTTTTGAAAAAAATTCTTGTGTCTCATTTAGACGTCGTTTTTTTGTTTGAACACCCATTTTCATAGATAAAGCTTCAACTACATCACCTGAAGCTTTATCTAATAAGGTCATAGCTTCATCACGTGAACAATCTCCAAGTGACATTAATCTTTCAATATCAACCTCCATCTTTTTATATACTTAAATGTAAATACGAAAATGAATATTATCGAGAATTTATGTCCGCCTGCATTTTTATTTATGTTGTATGTTGTAGTCCATATAGCTATGGATTTATCTTTAGGATTTTATTGGATGGCAGGTATTAAACTTGTTACTGGTGTAATACAAGTATTTTTATTAAATATATTTTGTAAATTTGATTTAGGTCTTGTATCATGGGTAGTTATTAGCACACCATTTATAATGATGGCTTTAGCTACATCTATTGCTATGGGATTACAAATGGATAAAGCTCTTTCTGTAGCATTTGCTGAACATTTTACTATGCCACTTTCTAAAGATCCAGGACAAGTTCAAGCAGGTGAAGTTCCTGAACCTTCAAATCCATTATAATTAATTAGATTTAAATTATAAAAACATATTTAAATTAAGAAAAATGTGGAATTGTTGTAGAAGATTTTGGTATTCTAAAGTTCCTGAAATTACATCAGAATTTCAAGAATTTATTATTGATGATAAAGAAGTATGGATTGAAACTATAGAATATAATACAATTGATATTTATGAGAAAAAATATAGAATTCATGATAAATATAAACGAACAACATATGAAGAAGCTTATAATGTAATTCATGAATTACCTTCAAAATCATGGATATGGATTGGAGATAAAGATAAAGATATGACAGATGAAATTCAACCTTTTGTTGTTAATGGAAATAAAATTACTTTAAAACTTTTGAAGTTCTTTTTTCCTTATATTAAAAGATGGACATATTATTCAATGACGTTAGATTTAATTGATTTTCCTTCAGAAGGTATTATAATAAATGATTCCAACAAAAAAGCAATTAAGAAAGAAGATTAAAAAAAATAAATTAAAAATAGAAAAGAAACCATATTTTTCTTTAGTAAAAGAATTAATTGAATTACAAAATAAATTTTTAAATAAAACTTATTTTGAAATATTTCAATTAATTTTTGAAATGATTTTATATCCTTTATATATTTTATATCAACTTATTTTAGGTGATTATTCACCATTTTATATACTTTCTTTATTTAAAACTTATGAATTATGGTTAGATTATTTTAGATTAAGAGAATTACAAGAAGAAGTAAATTCATGGATTTCTATAGTAAAACAATTAAATGGACCATGGATATCAACTAATGATTCTACTTATCATTTATATGTTTATGCTGATGCTATGGAGCGTCTTGTGGTTTCCCAAAAAACTGACTAAATGTTCCTAATAATTCTGCACCTTGTTCAATTGCAGGTTTCATTTCTGCAAGTGTTCCCATTAATTCTTTTTGTAATTCCATTAATTCTTTAGTATCACGTCTCATTCCACCTATTTGTTCAGGTGATAAATTTCTATATGCATGTAATATAGTTGTTCCTAAATCTACATGTGAAGATTTTCCTGTAGATTGTGGTTCAGTATCTTTTTCTTTTTCTGATAATTTTTCTTCTTCAAATCCTTCACGAGTTGACCAATACATCATTCCTAAAGATAATGCAATACCTACCATAACAGAAAATGTTTTAGATTTATGTAAATAATTTAATGATATTAAATAACCTAAAAGACCCCAAACAATTAAACTTAATGCACCTTTAGAGAAAAAATAATATGCTACACCTAATCCTAATAATAGTGCTAACATAGAATCCATTTATTCATTTACTTAGGAAACATTCCTCCAAAACTTCCAAAATTTCCTGGATGGGCTCCATTATCATTAAATTTTCCAAATTTAGCAATATCTTGTGGTCCAGCTACACGAGTTGATGCACCTACAAAATCAGCTCTACCTGCTACTCCAGTTCCTGTATAACTTGCTGATACACCACCATATTTACCACCACCACGTTTTAAAGTTTTTTTATGTCTTCTACGACGACCACCAGTCATTTTAGCACCTGCATTAATTTGACCTGCAGTAAATTGACCCATTTCAGAACCTGCATTCCATTGCATTGCATCACCACCTTTAACAATAGGGCCAGCAGCACCATAATAACCACCTTTTACTTTTCTAGTTTTTCTACCTTTTCTACTCTTTCTAGAACTTTTTCTAGAACGTGGCATTTACTTTAAACAAAAGATTTTATGTGCCATACACCTTCAATTTCTTCTATTTGTAATTCAAATTCATCACCTTTTAAACGTAAAAATTCTGAAGTTTTTAAATCTGGAACAGCAACATAACCTTGTTTACCACGAATAAAATATACATCTGGAATTTCTGTTTTATAAACTATTTCTTTAAGTTCACTAAATATACCAAATGAACCTTTTCTATCATCATAAAATTCATATCCTTTTATTGGTATTTTTTCTATAATATCTTTTTTAAGAATAAGTTCTGTAAGACCTTTAATAGGCTTATAAAACTTTTTTAAAACTTTTGTAAGCCATATTTCTCTTTGTTCGAACGTTGTAATTCTAAAGATATTGGTAGAAGAATAAATAAAAATATCAGAAATAACATATCTATCTTCATTACTAATCTTTTCAACTCTTAAAATGGTATCACCAAATAATCTTTCATCTAAAGAAATAGTTAATTCTTTAATTTCTTTTAAAGTTTGAGAAATCCAAAAAGCTTTAGGAATTTCATTTTCATAAACAAAAATAATCCATCCTTGTTGACAAGCAAATTGTGGAACTTTTTTAAGTTCCTGGAGGACGGGTTTCTTGAATACCAGGCGGTAATTGGGGGTCCAACCGTAAAGAATCTGAAGCCTGTTGACGTGGTTCATATTCTGGTAACTTTACTTCTTGAATAGCAGGTTCTGTAAAAGCTACTTTAGCTTCATTTTGAGTTTGAATTGGAACTTGAACTTCTCTATAAATTATTCTAGGTTCAGGTGGAACTAATACACGTGCTCCAACAAAAGTTAAAATTTGAATTAAAATAATTATTCCAATTGTTGTTAAAGAAGTATACAAAACATCTAAGAACATTTATTTTAAGATTTTTTTTCTTTCTTCTTTTTAAACACGCGATGGAAACAGAAAAAGTTTTTGAAGATGAAGTAGAAGTAATTGAAGAAACTGTTGAATTATCTTTACCTGCTGAAGAACTTAGAAAATTAATGGATGAATTAAAAGAAAATCCATCTGAAGCTGCAAAGAAAATTAATGAATTAATTAGTAAACAAACACAAATTATTAATTTATAATTTTATATGTAATAGATAAATGCCTGTAGCACAAACTATAAAAACAGGAACATCAGTTGATGTAGGAGATTTATTAGCTCAACGTAAAAGAAGTATTTTAAATCAAGTTATTAAATCAAAGAAGGTTATAGGTATTTATAAACCTTCTTTATATGATCGTGGATTTGAACTTGTAAATTTACAAAGTCAAAATGGAATTGACTCTCAAGTAATTCCTTCAACAACTGATAAGTTAGTTCCTCGTAGATTTTTTAGAAGAGGTTAAGATAAATGAATATAGATATTGAAAAAGAAATTTTAAAAGAAATGGGCGAACTTAAAAAATTAGATTTAGATGCAGATGTTAAAGTTGAAAAAATTAAAGAAGTAGTTCAAGAAGTAGTTCAAGAAGCTGTTGAAGAATTTTTAGAACAAGCTGCAGAAATTAAGAAATTAACTGCTGCTCCTATTGAAGAACTTAAAGAAACAGTTGAAGAAACAGTTGAAGAAACTATTAAAGAAATTAAAAAAGTTACTAGTGAAGATATATCAGTTATTATTAGAGGTGTAGAAACTACTGAATTTCCAAAAACTTTTCAATGTTGTCTCCCTTTTCTATCCAAATTTTGGGAGAAGAAGAAATCGGAATAATTTCTAAATGTTCATGATATAAAACATCTGAAAATACCTTTTTAGAAAATGCTTCTTCCTCACAAAATAAAATATCATTTTCACTTATAAATCTATGTCTTTTATAAGTTTCTAAATTATATCTCCATCCATCTGAACACCATAATATAAGACAATGAAATCCTTTATTTAATTTTAAATCATTATAAATATAAGGTTCTCTTTTTATTTGGAATTTCATTTTTATTTATTAATGTTATACTTGGTATACCTAAATTAATAATAAATTGTAATTCTGATGAATTTTGAAAAATTTCTACTAAAAATTCAGTATCTTTTAAAGAATTATGAAGTTCTTCTTTCAAAGGTTTTTTCTTTAAAACAAATTCATATAATTCAATTAATTTAGGATTTTTATATCCATAATTACCTGGAAGTTTTAAAATATTTTTAGTTAATTCCATTGTACAATAAGTTTTTGTTATTTGAGGATATGCACGTTTAAGATCCCATAATTCAGCATTTATAAGAACATTAATATCAAAATCTATATTATGTGCAATTAAAGGTTTTCCTTGAGAATCAGACCAAAATTTATCTAAAACTTCTTTTAAATCTGAACCTTCTTTAAAAGCTTTTTCATATGTTATACCATGTATTTTAATAGATTCTTGTGGAATTTCCCATTGAGGTTTAATTAAATAATATTCTTTTTTTTGAATTGTTAAATCAGAATTTAAAATAATCCACGCAATTGATACAATATGTGGCCAATTACCTGGAGCTTTATATGCTTGATCTCTATATTTTGGTAAACCTGTTGTTTCTGTATCAAAGAACATTTAATATTATTATGCTGATGGCATAAAAGCCTTAAATATACGACGAACAACAGGAACTAATAAAAGAACTGCTATAAGACTACCGGTTAATGCTGCTGAAAGTAATAACCAACTAATTGTATCTCCAGGACTACTGATTGTAGATGCTATAAACCCAGTATTTATAAGCCCAAAAACAAATGCGGCAACAAGTCCAACGGCGACTAAAATATAAAATGTTCCAATTAAATTTAATTGAAATTCAACTTTCATTTTTATAATTTAACGGCGAGTTTTTTTATGTTGACGTTTTTTTAATTTTTTATGTTGAGTTTTTCTTTTTCCACCTTTTTTATTAAGAGCATCTAATCTTGCTTGTAAACTTGGAAGTTGACTTTGTGGAAGAACTGGAGGAATATAAGTAGGTTTAAGAACTTTAGGTGCTTTTTGACGAATTTGTTCACCTTTAGTTATTAATGAATTATTCATTGTATTTAAAAAATCTTTTCTAAATGTTCCAAATAATCTTAATCTTTGTAAATCACCTCTTAATAATTTTTCACGATCTATAATTGTTTTATAATTAGTATTAACTTCATTAATTTTTCCATTAATTATTATATTTTCTTGCTCAGTTATTTGAATTTGTTTTTTTATTTTTTCTAATAAAATATCAGCTTCTTTTGAAATTAATTCATATTTTTCAAACCATAAATTTAATGCTGATATTAATTCTTGACTACCTACAAAACCTTGTATTGCTGTTTCAGCTTTTGTTTTTTCTTCTAAAAATGTTTGTCTTGGATCTTGTTTTTTAAAAAAATTAAATAAATCCATTTATATTTATATTATATTTTACGCAAATGTTTTTTTTGTTTGTTTAATAGCTTCTAACCATTCAGGAATATTTAAAACAATTTCTTGTACTTGACTAATATTTTGTGGAACAAAATAATGTATATCTAAAGTTGAAGATTCACATACATATAAAATTGAAGTTATTAAGAAAGGTAATCTTTTTTTTAAATCACCTTGTGACCATCTTAAACAATACATTTTATATAATGCTTCAATATATGGTGTTATAATTGTAACTTGTGGTGAATTTCTCATATTTTCCATAATAACAGCCCATAAAATCCATATAGGTGATCTTAAATATTTTTCTTCAACATAATCATTAGATCTATAACCACATATAAGATAAGTTTTTTGATCTTCTTTATATTTTGAAGCATATTTCAAAATCCATGAAACCCAATATAAAGCTTTTAAAGAATCACGTGTTTCAGGTCTTAAACAATAAGCAAATTCATTTATAGGAATATATAATTCCATAGGATCTTCTTGTTTCATTATAGGTCTAGCATAAATTGATGATGGTGCTTTTAAAGATTCTTGTATAACTACAGGTGTAAAATCATGTTCAGGACGTATTCTTGGTAAAGTAGGTAATTTAGCTTTTCTAGTTAAAGCAAGACATGCACCAACTTCACATAAAATTTGTCTAGCTTCAGAATTATTTCTAATATCTGTCATAGTCATTAAAGAATATTGTTGTTCTAATGGAGCAAATCTTTCATACATTCTAGTTAAATAAAGAAAAGTTTGTGGAGCTCCACGATTAATATGTAATGCAGCTGAAAGAAATAAAGTATTCCAACATGAATGTGTTAAACCAGAACACATTAATTCTAAGATCCAATAACATGTATAATCTGCATGACCTAATTTAATATTTTCATCTAAAACTTTAAATACATGTGTTCTTAAATGTCCAGAAAATGTAAATTTCTGGAAATCTACAACAGTTCTTGAATCTTCAATCATTATCTTTTACGTTGAGTTTTACGTTTATTATAAGAACGCTTCTTAGTTTTTTTTCCACCTTGTTTTAATACTTGACCATTTAAATCTTTTGGTCTAGCTTCTTTCTCATCATATGCAAGAACTTTCCCTCTTCTTGCTTGAAGTTTTTCTAAACCTTGTTGAATATGATTAGGTTCTTCTTTAGAAGATAAAGGTAAATTTCTAAAATCTTTTTTAAATTTTATTGTAGACATTTTATAATTTACTTTGTAAAATATACTAAGTATTGATATTCTTTTGATGCTGGTGTTAAAGAAACTTTTTCTTTTAAACGAAATCCAGAAGTTTTAGCAATTTCAATTATTCTTTCAACTGAAGGCATATTCCAATCACGAATTTGTTCACGATATTTTATTCCTTTATTATCTTCAGGTTTAAAATATACAAAAGTTTCTTTAAATTGAGCATCATCATGATCTTTCTTTTTTTGAAAATCACCAATATATTTAAATTTTGAAAAATAAATTTCAGATTTAGTTTGTCTTTCTAATGAATATTTTTGTAAAGAAAATGCAGCAAATGGTGAAGCTAAATTTAATATTGGATCAAATTTATCTGGATCTACTAAATGAACAACTAATACACCTTCAGGATGTAACCATACAAATGCATTATCAAAAATAACTTTAGGATTAGGAAATTCATAAATTGCAAAACCTGTAAGTAAACATGTAGAAAAAGATTTTTGTGGAAATTCTGATGGATTAGTAATATCAGCTTTTTTAAATTTTGCTGATGGACAATCTTTTTCAGCTTGTGTTAACATATCTGCAGATTTATCTACTCCTACAAAATCAACACCTAAATTTTTAAACCAACATGCATGTGGAGATATACCACAAGCCATATCTAATATTTTTATTGTAGCTTGAGGTTGACCAGCTAAAGCAATATCTTGAATAGAAACACGTTCAAAATTTAAATCATGTGAATGCCAAAGATCTTTATAAATACTAGCATATAAAGAATCATATGGTTCAACTTTTTCTGAATTTTGTTCAAAATGTTCTTGACCTCCAGACCATAAACATACTGAATAAAAAGCTAGTAATAAACACGCTACAAGAAAAAGTTCAGAGAACTCCATTATGAATTTCCCCCAAAATAATTCAAGATTTTAGGATACTTTAGAAAAAATTGATATATGCAATATAATACAAGAAAAATAATTAATCCTAATTGTATATTATCCCATGAAAATGACCATCCTTGTTGACTTAATTCAAATGTTCTCCATTTAACATCTGAATCATCTTGTTTTTTTTGTATAAATCTTGTAAATTCATATGAATCTTCAGTTGTAGGACCATAATCTTGTGGTGAATGATCATCAATTTGTTTTTGTCTTCTTCTTACTTGTTCATCTGCTTGTTCAATTTTTTGTTGATTATAATTTTTTAACCATTCAGGACCATCTCTTAATGAAAAATATGCAATTTTAGCTCTTTCATATCCTTCAGGATCTATACCAGCTTTAGAAGATGCTGCCATATAAGCGCCTTGTAAAGTTTTTAATTTTTTTTCATTTTGACATTTAACATCACATGCCATTATTTAAATTTAATATAAAATAAATTCCTCCTACGAAAACTATAAGAGCAACATAATGTGTTGTAAATCCTAAAATACCACTACATAAATACACTATAATTAATAAAACAATTATTACTAAACTTTGTAATAAAATAGGTAAAGCTTTTGTTAATAAACTAAGTCTTCCTTGTGTTCCATTAACACTACTTTCTAAAGGAGTTGTATCAATTTTTTTAATAGATAATAATTCAGTAAACATTTTTTGTATTTGTGATGCTTGATTTGATAATATAGTAGAATAAGTTGAAATATTATAATTTGTTTGAGAATCTTGAACTATAGAATCTCTTAATTCATCTATAGGTTGAGTATCATCAATTAAACTTGAAGTTAAATCTTTAACATAAATATTTCCTAAATTTCCTTGTGAAGGTGAAGTCATCCATAAATTTTTAGAATTAGGTGAAAGATTTCTAATAGGATTTGGTACTGGTAAAGTTTCACATAGTTCTCCTTCACATTGTTGTAATTCTTGTCCATCTGTTGCATATAAAGTAGGATTAGCATCACCTAATATACCTGTAAGCATACCTTTAAATTGTGGTATAGGTGACCAAGAAGATTGTAAAGATTCATCAGTTTTAAATGCTGCACCTTTAGAATCTATACCATATAATGCACTTGGTGAAGCAGATGTAATTAAAACACCAGAAGTATCTTGAGATTGAACCCAATTAGAAGTAGTTCCAGGTTTAGCTAATTTATATTTTTTTCCTGCTGAATCTTGTCCCCAAATATATGATGAAGTATTAAAAATTTTTGTAAGATTTAAAGTCATAGGTATAGAAAGTACTTCACCTGAATTATTTGCATTTTTAGTATTTAATGAACCTGATTTTAAAATATAAATTAATGAATCATCTAAAGTAAAATCTAATACATTAGAATCTTGTAAAACCCAATTACCATTACATGGTGATAAACATACATATAAAGAACCTTGATTTATACCCCATACAGCACCCATAGAAGATTCTGAAACTTTTTCTAATCCACCTGAAATATTTTTCCAATCTGTTTTTCCAGTTTCTGATGATATTAAATTATTTAAACGGTCTGTTAATATAGAGTAATCCATTATTTAAAATGATATAAATTAAAATTTAAGAAGCATTACCACCTGCTGCTCTATTAAATATAGGTCTTAAACCTTTTTGCATATAAACTGATACAACACCAGATGTAAATCCACGATTACGATAATCTCTACCAAAATTTTGTTTAACTTCAGGAGAATTTGTAGGATTTACTTCATAAGTAAATGTAGTTAATCTAGCAGCTTTACGGATTTCAAGAATCTGTGAATGATCCATTGAAGTTCCAAATTTTCCATTAGAATTTACATTAGGCATTTTATTATTATTGTAATAAAATAAATGGATATACAGAAATATCAAAATCAACGAGAAGAAGACCTTCAAGTTTTTAAATCAGAATATGATGACTTAAAAACTCAATATATTAATTATTTAACTGAAGCTGTTTATGATACTTCTAAAATTCAACAAGTTCTTGATACAAATAAATCTTTATCAGATTTAGTAACTAAATTTATAAGTGAAACACAAACTAAATTTGATACAACAACTTTACAAAAATTAAATGATGAAATTATTGCTTATCAAAAAGAATATCAAGAAATACAAAATTCACAAAAAAAAGCAAAAACTTTAAAAGATATTTTAAATAAAGAAAATTCAAAATTAGATTCTATACAAACTGAATTTACTCAATATTTATGGTATTTATTTGGTGCTATATTAATATTAATATTATTAATTTTTATAGCGCCGTCAACAAACTTGCCAGAATTACCAAACCTCCAATTGTCCACAATCCATTAGTTCCTGAAATTGGTAAAGAAAAATTTTCATATAATTTCTGTTGAGGTTCCATTTTATTATTAAGTTTCCAAAACATTTGATACACAATATCTATAATATTTAGAATCACCTGCAGATTCAGATAATCTAGAAATTTCTATAATATCACCTGTTCTTGCACCTAACCATTTTGCCATAGCATCTTGTGAATCTATCCATGGTAATTGCAATTTCAAATCTGTAAGACTCATTTTCTTTTGTAATTTATCAATTTCTTCATCATCCATTATTCTATGATGAGGAACTTTACGATGTGTAGAAATATCAAATTGAAGATAACGAATATTAAAGATTTGCATTAATTGATTTTTTGGATTAGAATTATGAGTTCTAATAATTTCTAAAATATTATCGGATGGTGATGTAGCAAGAATAATTATTAGACCATTAGTATAAGAATTATCTTCACAAAATTGTATATAAGATTTCAAAACTCCATCTGTCATTCTACCTTTATCACTAAAGATTATAAGTACACCACCAAGATTATACATACGTGTATCATCTAATGAATTGCCTAATGTTTCAATTTGTTCAACTTTTTTTTGACGAGAAATAAGCATTGCTTTTAAAGTTTCAAGAGCTTTTTCTTCCATCTTATTTGTTTTGTTTTATTTTAATTACAGTAAAACTCTTTCCGTTTTAAGTATAAATGACAGGATGGGATTATATTCCTTGGATTTTTCTTGGTTTAGCTTTATTATTATTTCGAAGTTCTTTTGAACATTTTTCTAGATTTGAAGATACTTCAAGTAGACGACGAACAGATGCTTTAGTTAATTCATCATTTAAACAAAAAACTAATCATGCTATACCTGAAAAAGAATTTGATGCACCTATAGCAGGAGTTCCAACACCATTTAGAGTAAATATGTATGATGCTCACTTATAAAATATAATATATTAAATTACTTTTTATTTTCTGCATTTAGAATGGCTTTTAAATTATCTTCAATACGTGACTTTTGATCTGCAGGATATTTTTCTTCATGTAAGAGTTTTAGACAAGCCTTTTTAGCAACATCTGCATGTCCAGTAAAACAACTAATAATACATAATTCATCCCATACTCTCCAATCATAAACATCAGATTCAACAAATAAAACTTGTTGATTAGGTTTAGGAATTTGAGAAGCATATAAAATCATTGCAAATAATTCTTGTGAAAATAAATTTTTTGATCTACAAAATCCAGCATATGAAACTAGAGATTCAGATCTTCCTGGACTACATTCATGTGCTTTCCATGCCCATTCTTTAGATTCCTCTACATTAGAAAGTAGAAGTCTTGATAAATTCATAGCAGCAACACATTGTTCTTCTTTCCATTTACCAATTTCATATCTTCTTTTATACCATTTAATAGCTTCTGGAATATTTCCACCATCACGATAAGATTGAGCTAAATAAAAAACATTACGTTCATTTTCAGGATCTTTTAAAACTTCTGCAAGAAGAGTTTCGGCATCTCTTAAATATTTATTTCCTTCTTGCATAGATCTTGAACCCATAGTTCTTCCAATCATATAAATTTCAGGTGGAAGATTTGCAAATTTATTATCCTTTTTATCATTTGTAGGATATTCATGTAAAACACCAACATAACGCCAATCATCATTAGCTTTAAAAAATTGAGTTCTTTGATAATCAATATTTCCACGTTTAATATTTATGTTTAAAGCATTAGGTTTATGCTCTTCAAATACACCTTTTAAAAAGGTTTTAAAATTTGGTGGATAAGAAATTAAATCATCTGCATCAATCATTAAAATATAATCCATTTCCCCATCACATAATTTTAAAGCTTCAGATCTAGAATCACCAAAACCTTTCCATTCACGTTGATGTAATTTTCCATCAATATTATGAATGTCATAAAAATTTTTAATTATTTGTATAGTATTATCTGTTGAACCTGTATCTACAATACACCATGTATCAATTAAATTTTTTGTGCATTCAAGAACTTCATGAATAATATGTGATTCATTTTTAACAATCATACATAATCCTAATTTCATTTTATATTTTGAAGTTTAAAGTACTAAAATCCCTTTTGATTTTTCTTGAGGTAATGTTCCATTTTTTCTATGTTCTAGAACTTCATTCCATGTTTGTTGAAATTCTAAAATATGATCTGTAATCCATTGATTATCTTTTTCAACAATACATGAACGTGTTTTTTCTAAAATCCAATATCGGACAGTCCATGAAAGACGATCTTCTAATTTAGAAGTCCATTCTTCTACATTTCCATTGGCATAAAGAATTTCACCAGGACGTTCTGCATAACAACCTTTTTTATTTTCTGAATCAGACCATTCAGAATATGAAACATGTTTAAATTTAGTTTCAAGATATACACATTTTTGAAGACCAGTACATTCCATTTGCATTTGCATTTGATGATAATATTCATTAGGAATCATAGAACCTTCTTCAAATGAACGTGAAATTGGACATTTCAATTCTAAGAGATAACCTTTAAGATCACCATCTAGAATTAAACCATCGGGTGAAGCTCCTAGAAATTCATAAGAAGGATGAATTACACATGCTAAATCTTGAATAACAGAAATTTTCATTTCTTCTTGATAAATTTGTTTTGCTATAGGTTCAAAATGTGTTCCCCATACACATGCATATGGTTGTGAATTTCCTTGAGGTTTAGAAATTAATTTAGATTCAATTAATTCTTTACGTTGTGAAAATGTAGCTGTAGAAAAAGCTTTTGTACATTCAGATGCTGTAATTCTATTACTTCTTGTTGCAAACCATTCTGCTGTTCTTTGTTCACCTTTACCATATTTTTCAATTAAAAAATTAATTTGATCATCCATTTATATTATTAGGTAAGACATAGGTAAACTACATGGTTCTAATATAAATATCTGTAATAAAAGTTATTTATGATATTCCGTTTTCATATTGAATTTTTAAAAGATTAAATGGAGATACAAAGTCAAGAACAATGGGTATTACATAGATTGGAAAAATTTTATCAAAATCAAGAAAATCTTGAAAAAATCCGTGAAATTATTACAGGTAATTCTACAATTTCTTTAAGATTAATTGATTGGTTTGTAACAAATTTTGCAAAGAAATTTAATACTGCATTTATGTTTGAAGGAAAATATGTAATAGTTTATCCTTCTTATAAAAGTCATTTAAAAGCATATAGTAAAAAAATGTTTGATCCTTTTTGTAGATGTAAAAGAATTAAATTTGCTGATATGGAAACTACTGTAGGACAATTAAATTTTTTTGAATGGATTATTACAGATGGTATTTTAAATTATATTTTAGAACATCGTGAAAAAATTCATCAAGATATGGAATTACGTCTTGAATCACAAGAAACTTCAAGAAAAAGACATGAACTTTCATCTTCAGCTTCAAACTTACTTTCTAAACATCATGTAGAATTAAAATTCTCATTTGAATGATAATATTAACAAATGAAATGTAAACTTTTAAATAATACAAAAATAATTAAAGATTATGGATATTTTGATGGTGACATACAAATAGCTAGATGTTCAATTTCAATAAAAGAAAAATCATATACTTTAAAAAATGTTTTTATTGAACCTGAATATCGTGGTAAAGGATTATGCACAAAATTTTTAACATGTGTTCTTAAAAAATATAATGGAACAATTTTTTTAACAGTTCTGAAAAATAATGAACCTGCTTTAAAATGTTATACTAATTTAGGATTTAAAATTATTGATGAAGGTAAGACAACGTTTTATATGCAAAAATAACTTATTTTAAAAAATTAAACATTAAAGATGTATTCATTATTGAAACCATCTTTAATATATGAAGATTTATCTCCTGATATTATTGAATTAGATGAAGATCATGAAGCATCTGAATGGGTTTATTCTGATCGTCCAGAACAAAAGTTTTTTCGTGGTGCTTTAGATACACAATATCAAGATTTACATGTTTTTTCATTATATAATGATAATTCTGAACGTGTAGGTATTGTTGAACATCTTGCTGAAAATCATGCAGAATTTAGAACTTTATGGTTTTCTGATAATCCATGGAATACTTTATTTCAAGAAGAATGGAAACAAGGTTCAACTTTATATTCTTTATTATCTCCTGAAGCATATCAAGATTCTACAGATATAGATATGCTTTTAAAAGGACATGAAAGATTAGTTTTACCAACATATATTTATAAAGAATTTCCTTCAGTTTATGAATGTCAATGTAGTCTTTCTTTTTCACAAACAAAAAGTTGTCAAATGAAAAAAAAAGTTCTAAAAGAACCAATTTTTATAGATGATTCATTTATAATTTATTATCCTCCCACAAAATCTAAAGTCTGGTCTAAGCTGGATTTACTGCTGAACGTCTCTTCCTTTGAGGAGCAGCAGAACCACCAGCCGGATCAGGCATAGGTTGAGGTTGGGATTGGGGTTGAGATTCTTCTACAGGAGCTTCATTTTCTTCATCTTCCTCATCAGGAACATTTTCAAATACTGAAGATGCAGTTACTCTATTTGGAGCAAATACTTGAGCCATACTAATACGCCAAGTAATACCAAAAGATTGACCAATAATATAGATAGAACCATTGACAATTAGATTAGCAGATACTCCTTTAGGAAATACGCTTGATAGTGATTCAACAGTTAGATGTATAGGCTTAGAAGTTTGATCTACTACTTCCATACTAATTTTTCCATCATATACAGGAACCTTTGCTCTAAAAGAGGGTGGATATTTGTTGTTAGGAATATATTCATCACCAACTTTATCACATGAAATACTCATAATACTACGTTCATTAAAACTATCATTAATTGATTCTTCAGATCTTTTCTTTCCAAATAGTTTTGGACTGTTTTCAAATGCCCATTTCTTTAGAAGCTTTGAAACTCCTTGTAGAACATTATACATTTTAGACATTGCATCATCACCTTCAGCTGGAGCTTTTCCATCAGTTGGACATCCTTTTAGAGATCCAATTAGGGAATGGCTTACAGTTCCTGAAGCTTCATCTACTCTTGAAAGTAGACCACCAGGTAGTGACATTTTAGGTAGACGTAGTGAGCATCTTTGTCCTTCATACATTAGTTGTGCAGATAGTCCTTTTCCTTTCTTAGTTTCTCCTACAGTTAGTAGGTTTGAATCAATCTTGGTAATATCTAGGATTGCAATTGCAGACATGGTAACTCTTTTTATTATCTAATAGATGATAACATGTAAATCCGTTTTCAAGAACTATTACCTATATTAAGTAAATGCAGTGTTTATCAGCTAAAAATAAGAACTCGGATAAACGATGCTGTAGAAAAGCTTTAAAAGATTTGAATTTTTGTGGATTACATATTCGTTCAAAAACTAAAAAGTTTTGGATAGATGTTAATGATTTAGATAATAAATTAATAAAATTTCAATCTTTATTTAGAGGATGGATTATTCGTGATAGTTTAAAATTAGGTGGTCCTGGTGTTTTAAAAAGAGAAGAAAGACATAATGAAGAAGATCTTGTTACTGCAGATCAAGTTAGTCCTATAGATTATTTTGGATTTTTAGAAGGTGGAAAAGTTTTTTGGTTTGATGTTAGAACAATTTATCAATGGTCTTCACAAAATTTAGAACCAACAAATCCATATACAAAAGTTCCTTTAACAATAGAAGATCGTAAACGTTTAAAAAAACTTGTAGCAAGACGTGAATTTCTTCGTTTAGGAGTATATCATGATCCAAAATATTTTAAAAATTGTGATCAAATTAAATTTTTATTTTATCAAATTATACAAATTTTAAATGAAAATTTATATGCAGATATTCCTGAATCTTATTTCTTTTTATTAAATGAATTTGATATTATTGAACTTTCTAGAAGAATAACTTTAGATTCTCGTGAATGGAAATTTTCTAAACATCCTTTAATGCAAAATTATTATACATGGCTTGTTCATACCTCAATTTTAATTGAAGCTGATTTTTATAGAGGATTTATCCCTTTTTTAATAACTATTTTTGGAATTTTAAGAAATCATAAGGTACAATATGATTTTTCTTTTAAGTTTATGGCGGCGAGGTCGAATCTGATTTAAACAGGTCATGATTATACAAAGTATAACCGCGTTTGAAATGTCTACTTCCGTTCCTCAGACTAAAACAAAAATGCCCAAGACTCCTGCTGCTGCCACCCCTGCTGCCCCTGTTGCTGCCAAGACTCCTAAAGTAAAGGCCGCCGCCCCTGCTCCTGTTGTTGCTGTAGCTGCAGCTTCTGCCCCCGTAGAATCCCAAGAAACTCTTACTGCTGATGCTCGCCTAACTGCAGTTCAAGAAACTCTTAAGACTCTAACTTCTGATGTATCTTCTCGTCTTCGCTCTGTAGTTCATGAACTTCTTGAAGTAGCAAAGGCAATGAAGCGTGAACATCGTGAATCTAAGCGCCGCCGCAAGGTAGATCCTGAAACCTTGAACCCTGAAGAGCGTGCAGCATGGGAACTTCGCCGTTCTAAGAATGCATTCCTAAAGATGCGCCCTCTTTCTGATGAACTTTGTGCATTTATGGGACTTGCTTCTAAGAGTCAACGTTCTCAAACTGATGTAACTAAGTTTATTTCAGTATATGTAAAGTCTCACAATTGCTTTGACCCTACTTTCAAGCGCCGTATTCTTCCTGATGCCAAGCTTGCTAAGCTTCTTCGTGTAACTGACAAGAATGAAGTAACTACCTCAATCTTCAAAGTTTCCTCAAAGTACATTTCCTCAAGACTGCTTAAAAAGTTTCCATGTTCTTAAAAAATATGGTGGTGCACGCTTGCTTATAAACTAATTAAAAATTATTAGAGGTCATATGACACTTAATAATTTTTCATGTTTGATAAATAAATGTGGTATCATTATTTAATTTTAGTATTAGCTTTATATGCATTTGGATCTGCGTTATATAGTCAATTAACTGGTAGATTTTCTAGTTGGTATGATCGTTTATCTGGTGTTGCATCAATGGCAGTTTCTTTAGCAGCAGCATCATGGTGTTTATCTGGAATTAATACACCACCACCAATGTTTGGTGCACGTAGATATTAGATAAAAACGGATTGTTTATAAAATTGATTAAATATATTAAAAAATCTTCTAAAGATGGCACAACCTGTAAAGTCAAAGCAAATTCCTTGCGTTTACTTTAATTCTCATGAAAAGTGCACACATTCTGATGAGACGTGTAAATACTCCCATAAACCAATGTGTACTCATATTGGTTGTCTACAGAGGGGTAAAGCACTTACTCATCTAAAAGAGAATTGTGCATTTATCAAGAACAATGTAGAAAGTAGCCCTGCTGCTCCTGTTCCTGAAGCCTCTCAAGAATCCTCTCAAGAAGAAACTAAAGATCAAATTCTAGATAAAATTTATAAAAAGATTGCAGCAAAACTATCTGGTAAACTTACTGGTATGTTTAGCGAAGGCTGTGATATGTCAGAGCTTAAGAATATTCTAGAGGATGACAAAGTTACGAATGATAATATCAAACTAGCTTGTGAAGTCCTACTAAATGCTTAACATTCTGATAAAAATGAATTAAAATGGAATTATTTTTACTATATAAATTTTTATATGAAACAAACCAAAATGCCTAAGCGTGCACACAGCTCAATCTTTGAGTTCTCATCTTTGTCTGGTGAATCTTGTATTGACCTTTCAAAAATTACAAATATTCTTTACCAAACTCCAAGATGTGTTTACAATCCAGAAGAGCCTGATCTATGGCCTGTGCAAATTACATTTCATGATGGTCAAAGACAAATCTACTATTTTCATAGTCAAGATGATGTAATTGATTTCAGTGATAGTGCTATGCAGTACATCAGGTATTAAAAAACGGAAAGTTTTTAATTAGAATTTTTTTAAATTAACTAGACAAAAAATGTCTACTCCTCAGCGTCTTAAGCGTTCTTATGCAGTTCCACCTAATGCTCCATCAAAATCATCAAAGCCTACACATTTTACAGATAATGATGAAACACTTCCCAACAAACAACTGTTCAAACCTGAACCTTCTCAATCAACTTCTAGTAATCAAACATTAGAAGGTTGTTGGTATTGTTGGGGAGCAATGGGTAATGGACCTGCATGTCTCACTCACAAATAGTTTAGTGATTGAAAATGGATATTTTTTCTTTAGAATAATTATTTATTAACTTTACCCCAACATGAATACTCCTCCACGTATTGAGCGCACTCGCATTCTTCCTGCAGGTGCCATTGCTCTAGATCCAAGACATCACAACCTTGACCACCACATTGGATTTCTTGATAGGATTGCTGCTGAAACTCGTTATGATGAGCCAAGATCAACATTACCACCATTGCCTTCAACACCTGTGCGAACTCCAGTCTTAGCACTGGTGTTTTCTCCAAAGGCAGTTGTGACTCCCTCACCAATGAGAAGGCCATTCCATCTCTCCCCAAGTCCTCTGCAGTCTCTCTTCGTGTCTGCAGTAACAACTACTGCATCTACACCCCAGTAAATTTGGATTATTCCTTTTTACATTTAAATTAAAAATTCTACAGAAGTCAAGTTTTTAACTTCTGTAGAGGATACAGGGAGTGGGGATCGAACCCACGCGGATTTCTCCAGCAGATCTTAAGCCTGCCACCTTAACCACTCGGTCATCCCTGTTCAATCTTTTAAGGTTCACCTTGTGTAAATCGTTTTACATCATTATCTGTCATCATAATTTCATTTGGAAGTTCTAAATAAAGAATTGTAGAAAAAAATGGAGTAACTCTACCATCTAAAACTAAAGCACGTATTTTAGAATTCTCAGAAAGTGTACTTAATAATTTCTTAAAAACTTTATCTTCAGAAAATTCATCACGTATTTGAACTTTACATTTATTTTCCGTCCATGCACACATATGTGCATTTTTACAACTATCTTCTTTTAATTGTCCACAAGGTTTACGAATTTTTGAAAGAAATTCAATAGGTTTATTAATACTCATAAATTCAGTTATATCTGAAAACCATGAATGTAAAAGAATTTCTACTTTTTTAGATTTAGGTGTTTCTAATAAAACATATTTTAATTCTGGTAAACTTTCTAAATCTTTAGATAATTGAAAAATTAAAAATTCATGTATTTCCGCTTTATAAGAAATTTTCTTATAAGTTTCAAGATCTTCTTTTGATGGATCACCAAATGTTAAATCTGTTTCTTGTATTTCATTAATTGTAGAATATACTTCTGAATTTTGTTTTCCATTATCTTTCTTCAATGGTTTTACAGGAATACGTAATCCTGATTTTGTCATTATTTCAACTATATTTCCTTGTGAATCATAAATATCTTCTGAATATTCATATAATTTATTAAATTCTTTTAAGTTTTTTAACGTTTGTTCATATGAAGGAATATCTTTTTTTTGTATATCTGAATATCCATTTATAGTATTTTTTTGTAAGCGTGGAAATGCTACACTTTTAAAAGGTAAAATAAATTCACCAGGTTTATAAAATGCTTGTGCTCTTGAAAAAGAATCTAAAATAATAAAATAATTTTCAATATTTTTTTTATATAATTCACCAATAGTTTGATTATAACTTGGAAAATCTGTTAAATTACAAGCTTTATTTCTTAATAAAAATAATTCTTTAATTGTTTTTTCTGTAAAAGGTTCTTCAAAAATATTTGAGAAAAATTTTAATTTTTTTCCTATTCTTGAAACATATGATAAACAATCGATAGTATCTGCAGTTTGTAAAACAATTAATCCACGTGTTCTATTTTGTGTTAATGGAGCAAAAAAAGTACAAGAAAATGTTTGTGTTGTTAAATCAATTCTAAATAAATCTACTTTTAAAATAATTGCAGAATATTCTAATTCATAATTTTGATTTAATAATCCATCTTCAAAATCTTCAGATATACTAGAAATAATTTGTGCCATTTTTTTCTTTGCTTTTTCATTATCAGAAAATGGTTTCATTGTAAGTTCTTTTTCAATTTCATTTGAATATTTATCAGATACTTTAGACCACATAGTAATAAAAGAACATTTTAATATACATTGTATCGAAAATCTAGGTGATATAACAGGTTTTGTTAATCTTAATAAAGGAGGTAAATCTTCAGATGGTCTTTTCATACCTACACGAAAAAAACCTGACATTCCTGATTGAATACGATTAACTGAAGATTTTGCAAGTTCATAACGTTCATCAATAAATAAAGATTTTAAAATTTCTTTGCTTATGTAAGCAAGACGTAATGATGATGGACTTTTTTCTTCATTCATAATATAATATTTTCCAGTATCTTCTGAAGTTTTTTCAAGAGTTTTTTGATATGGTGTTGTATAACAACATGGCATATTTTTTAATGTATCTCCTTTAGGAAATCCTGGATAAATATATCCTGTTTTTCTTTCAATTACAGGATAATCAATTATATCTGATTTTTTATCATTATATTTTCTTATTTTTCCATGACATATTGGACATACAAGTTCACCTTTTAATTCTTCTAATTGTGTTTTTTGTAAAGGTATTTCATCTGTCATACACCAATATTCTGGACATATAGTTAAACCACCTTCAATTTCTAATTTTAATTCATCCTTATATTTTTCTGGATCATATGGTGTTCCAGAAAGTTCTGCTAAATCTTCATCAGTAAATACAGTAGGTTGATGTTGTTTTTCACATTTTTTAGTATAATTTGCTGAAAGTTCTATATTTTTTGATTTTAATCTATCATAGAAATATGAATAGCCTGATGAACTTTTAATTTCTTTTTGTTCTTCTTTTTTCTTTGGAGGTTCTTTTTCAAGAAAATCAAATAAATCAGAATCATCAATTTGTTCAATTGCACTTATAGAAAATGTAGAATCAGATACTTCTAATTTTTTTGGACATATTTTATTTATTTCTGCAGATTCAGGATTAGAAAGAATATAACGTAAAATATTAGAATAATTTAAATATCTATCTAATTCACTAACATAAGCAATAATTAAACTTTTTTCTCTAATTTCAACCTTAGGAAATTTATGATGTTCTTTTGAATCTAAAAGTTCAGGATCTTCTTCAATTTTTCTTCTAATATTATCTAATGCAATTGTAGCATCATATAAAGATATTTTTAATTCTTTTTCTATATCATCAGCAGTTAATTGTTGATTTTCTTTTAATAAATTCATAATTTTCAAATCTCTAGGATTTAAATCATCTTCTAAATGATCAGATCTTAAAAATCTAAATATTGATTTATTTTTTTTAGATTCTTCAAATATACCAGTTAAACAATTCATACGAGAAGTATCAAATTTTAAAATAGTTTTTGAATATATAGCTTCAAATTTAATTTCTTGTAATTCTAATCTACATAAAGCATAATCTGATTCTTTTGTAAAAGGAATTAAAGCATCAAAAGTTAAAAACCATTTTAATAATTTTTCTTGTAAAACTTTTAAAGAATCTTGATTATTATTATCTCTATAAGATGTGAATTTAATATCTAATGAAGTTATAGCAATTCTATCAAAATTTTCTCTTGTTGTTCCTCTATATAAAACTAAGGTAGGTCTAGGACGAATAGGTTTAGTTTTTGAAAACCATCTTTTCCACATAGGAATATCTATAAAAGGAATATTTTTAGATTCTTTAAAAAATTTATGTCTTGATACTTCATTTGCTGATGTCCATAAAGTTACTGAAGGAATTTCAGATGACATAGTTAAACCATAAAAAATTTGTTCAAATCTTGTTCTTACTGCATCACCAAAATTTGTATCAACTAAATCAATACTCCATGAAGCTTTTAAAATTATAACTTTTTCTGGTTTTGGACATTCTAATTTTAAAAGATCATTTAAATGTTTAGAATTATCTTCAAGAGATTTAATTTGTAATTCTGTTAATCTTTGTGGTGATACTTTTCTAAATAAAGGTAAATAAGGACTTTCAATATCATTTTCTTTAACTATAAATCCAGCAATATCTAAATCTCCATATAAACTTAAAAATAATTTTTGAATTTCTGGAATAGGTAATTGTGCTGCAGATATTTTTTGAGCAATAGAAGAAAAATCTAAGGGTAAACAATAAGATTTTATTGATTCTACACCTAAAATTCTATATTCAATAAAATCTTTAGTTTTTTCTCTTAATTTACCTGAATATTGCATCCATTCTTCACGATCATATTTTTGATAAGGTTCATCTAAATTAGGTATATGTATTTCTTCACAATAAGCTTTAAATGTTTCAGGAAGAACATTTTTTCCATCTAAAGAAAGTCTTTCAAATAATTTTTCCCAATTACGTGGATCTCTTGAATAATAATTTTTAGTTAAATTTAAACCAACTAAAATATATAATCTATCTGGATGTATATCAATTGAACGAGAAATTTGTTGTTGAACTATTTCAATAGTATCATCATTAAAAAATTCTACTGGATATTTTTTATCATTGAATAAAATTGTTGTTTTTATCATCTCCTTATTAATTAAATGACTTTTTATATCAGAACAGATGAACCAGAATTTACTAATACATTAAAAAAAGAATTAGAAAAATATGATTATAAAGAAGGAGAATTACCTGTAGATTTTGTATTTCTTTCAGGTAAAGCTGCATATTGGAAAAATAAAATAAATTTAAAAAATTCTTTATTAACTAATTTAATTAAAGATAGTCCCTTAACAAATAAGATTGAATTACATAAATTATTTGCTGAAGAAAAATTTATTAAACCTTTTGAAATAATATCATTATATGGAGAAGCAGGATGGAAATTAGAAGATAGAGTTCCAGAATTTACAGGAATTAAAATTATGAAACCAGAAGGTGGATATGCAGGCAAAGGTATTTATTTAGTTGAAAATAAACAAGAAGTTCTAAAAAATTTAAGATATGATAAAAGTGTATATTCATATAGATATTTATTACAAGATTATATTATGGAACCTGCTTTAATACAAGGTCATAAGTTTCATTTAAGATTACCAATTTTAGTTATTGATGATCGTAAATTTATTTATTCAAGATGTCCATATTATGTTGCTAAAAAACCTTTTATTCAAAATAATTTTGAAAATAAAGATATTCATGATACACATTATAATTCTGACTTTTCTCTATTTTATCCTGATGTTCTTCCCGATGGATGGACTAAAAAAGTTTCTTTAAGTTTTTTAAAAAAAGTATTTTCAGAATTAAAATTAAAACCTGGATGGAAATCTAAAAATTCTTATTATTTATTTGGTGCCGATATAATGTTTGAAAATAAAAATCCTATTCTTTTAGAAATTAATGATAAGATAGGATTAAAAGATATGGAATTTATTATTCATGATTTTGTAAATATTCTTTTAAATGGAAAATTAAAAGGATGGAAAGAATTATAAGATAATTATAAGATAAAAAATGGAATTAATTTTCTAATAATAAAAATATCTTAAACTACAATGTTTATACATAATTCTAAAACTTGTTTTATTAATTCTCCTACACGTGCTACTGCACCAAGATTACCATGTATATCACCTTATTGTAAAATATGTGATACACATGAAATTCCTCAAAATTCTCAAAAAGAAATAAAAATTGAAATGCCTTATGAAAGACCAAAACTAACATGGCATAATTTGAGTGAAGATTTACTTCCACATCTTGAATATGTAAAAACACCACCTAGAATTTATTAATTATTAAAATGGATTTTAATACTTCATTTTTATTTTATATAACAAAAATGTATACTACTGAATATCTAAGAAATTTGAAAGTTAATAATGATAATGAACGTAAAACTGATCCTTTGAAATTTCTTATAAAAAGATATACAAATTCTATTCTAAATATGGCAACTCAAGGTGGAAAAAAATATGATATTACTGATATTCATGAAAGTCAAATTGATATTGTAATTGAAAAATTACGTGAAATATTTATTGATGTCAATATTGAAATCAATGAATATCATCATCCAGTTATGCCATTACCTCAAAAATCTATTCTTATTACATGGTAACTATATTGGTGATTCTGATATAATCATACCACAATAATTAACAGGATTTTTTGTATAATTTTCTGGTTTATAAACTCCACATTCTATTCCATCATGTAAAAGTTTTCTAAAATTTGTCCAAAATTCTGGTGTATGTCCTACAGAATATGTCATTAAATGTGCCATTTCATGTATTAAAACAAACATAACAATATTTAATTCAATTAAAGGAAATGGTGCTGTAGTTTTATCACGTAAACATACTACAATTTTTTCACCTTTATTTTCTGAATATGATGTTGAATGTGCACCTAAATCATTTTCTTCTAAAACATCTGGATTAAATTTTTCAACTAGACGTTTATAAGGTTCTTCATGATATTGTTTTACATGTTCAATTAATTTTTTTAAATTTATAGTAATTTGAGACATAAGTTCTGCAGCTTCTTTTTTATCTGGTAAATTTTGAACCTTATATTTTTTACCATCAGAAGCTTGAACTTCTACATTATTTTGTGGTCCAGTAGTATACATTAAAGCTAAAACAGTTGCTCCAATTGCAACAGGTATCATTATTATTATATAATATTTATTAGAATGAATTAAGCTTCAAGTCCACGTTTAAAAGGATTAGGTTCAATAGTAGTATTTAAGAATGGACCTACAGAACCTTGAGGATTAGGGTTTTCAGATCTTACATCCCATGATGCATTTCTATTAGTTTGTGCTACACCAGCTAAAGCGGTATTAGTGTGATAACCTGCTTGTAAGAAATTTTGTCCTTTTAAGTCATCAGTTGCTGATGGGTTGACAGCTGCCCATGCAGCACCAATTTCACCTTTAGGAAGAAGTTCAGCAGCACTTAAAGTAGTTTCAGAATAAGTAGATTGACCAGTAGATTTACGATGTTGCATAGATTCAGTAGGTTGAGCATTAGAACCTACTGCCATAGTTTTAGGTGAGAATGGACCTTGTTCAGACATAGGACCACTAGGAGTCATAGCACTATCTAATTTATCCATCATAGTTTCACCAGTTAAACTTTTTTGACCACTATACATGTTCATTAAGTATAGGACGGCGGCAGCACCAAGAATCCAAGGAGCAAATTTCATTAGCTTGCCAGTATCAAGGTTTTTTCCGGTCATTTGTTTATCTTCAAACGAAGACAAAAAACACAATGAAAAATTCAATCTCGAACTTTTTATCATCCCCCGAAATTCAATCCTTCCTCGAAAATAATATTTTAAAACCACTTTTAGATAAAGTTTTTTCTTATCTATATCCTTATCTATTAGGCATTATGTCTTTATGGATAATTATGTTCTTATGTACGATAATGATTTTAGTTTTATTATTGAAAACTGGTTTTCCAGTATAAATAATAATGGAATCACATATGAAAGAATGGATTGGTTTTATAATTGCTACCATAACAACATTTGTTGCAACTTCATATTATGTAGGTGAAATGAATAAAAAATATTTAATAGATAATTGGTCATCATTAAGATGTAATCCTATATATATGCCTTTAGCAGGATATATAGGTCAAGATACTTTTGGTAATTTTACTTCATGTGTAACATCATCATTTCAAACTTATGCAGGATTATCTATGGATGGAATGAATTCACAAATGTCTTTAGTTTCTGAAACATTAGGTTCTATAGGTTCATCAATGTCTGATATGCGTGGTATGATGGGTTCTACACGTGGTGGATTTATGATGGTATTTCAAATGGTATTTGGAAAAATTGCTAATTTAATGGGTTCAATGCAATATTTAATGATACGTATACAAACTTTAATGGGAAGAATTGTAGGTGTATTTGCTTCTTTAATTTATGCTTTTTATGCTGGTGCACAAACTGGTCAAGCTGTGTGGAATGGTCCTATTGGAGAAACTGTTCGTATTTTATAAAGGAGATGTATATCTTTATTGCAATTAATTTAATAGCCTTAGGAAGTATTATGTATTTTATAACTGAACAAAATATTCATAAAATTCGAGATGATTGGTCTGCATATAGATGTAATCCTTTATATATGCCTATGGCATTTATAGTTCAAGATCCAGGTGGTATAAAAGCTGTTGGAGATAATTTTGAACATTGTATGGCTATGATGAGTTCTTCTGTTGTTGGTCAAATGAATGATGGATTAAATAGTCAATTTTCTATTATAGGTGAAACTCTTGGAGCATTAAGTAATCCTCTTACAGCATTTCGTCAAATGTTTTCTATGATGCGTGGATTTGTTATGAGTTTTACAACAACAACTGTAGGTAAGATTTCTGGTCCTCTAAGTATGTTTGTATATTATTTAAATAAAATTCAAGATTTAATTCGTCGTATGGTAGGAGAAGGTTATATTGCTGCATTTATAGGTGTAACTGCAGTATCATTTATAGAAGGATTTGTTTCATTATGTTTAACAATAATTAAAGGATTTGTATACGCAATGTTAATTATTTCTGTAATTTTAGCATTATTTCAACCTGAAATTCTAGCAATTGTTTTAGTTTTAGCTTCATCATTAGCAGCTGCTGGAGCATAAAAATTTCGGTGTATAAAGAAAATGATGTCAAAGACTGAATTTACTTTATTACTTTTTGCAAGTGTTGTTGTTATGGGATTTTTTGGAGCTTCAAGAATGGAACATTTTATGCAAAAAAGTGTTGGTTTACCTTTAGATGGTCCTGCTATGGGTCCATATGATACTGCTATGGGAGGATGGATGTCATCTGAACATATGCCTGTAAGTTCTAAACCTCAAAATCAATCTTTAGAAGAAAATAAATTAATGTTTTTAGTTAATAATGAAGTGAGTTCTAAATGTGGTCCAGCTACATTTTCTACTGATGTAGGATATGTATGTTTAACACAAAATGATAAAAATGTAATGGCACATCGTGGTGGAAATAAGTAACTTAAAGTCTTTATATCATATTAATATAAAATGGATCCTAAAAAGTCATTTAAAGCATTTCTTAATGATTTAAGAACTGATTTTCCTTCTGAAGAATTTAAATTTCAACAAAGTGATATTGGAGATTTTGAAGAATTTGTAACACCTAAAATTTTAAAAGTTCTTCAGAGAGATAAAACTTTATTTGAAGAACCATTTGAAATGTTTGAAAAAGATTTATCACCTATGTTAAGAGTTTCTTCAAAACTTGATATATATTGGAAACATATTCAATCATGTTCTTTTTCTGCATTTTTAAGTGGAGATATGAAAACTAAACTTTCAAAACTTTTAGAAACATTTAAAGATTCTTTTGGTAATGGTAATGAAAATGAATTAGATAAAGTTTTAGGAACTGAAGAATCAAGAACTAAAGTTTCAGAAATTTTAGAATTTGTAATGACAACTAGACTTGCTAAAGTAGTAACAAGTTTAGTAGAAACTATTGATATTTCTTCTTTAGGTATTGATTTTGATAATCCTGAAGATATGTTGAAATCTATTCAAGAACCTTCAAATAAAATTATGGAAACTATTATGAAAAAGGTTAAAGATGAATTAGATACAAGATTACGTAGAGGTGATTTTACTAAAGAACAATTAGTTCGAGATATTGAGAACATTAAAATGAAAGTTCAAGAAGCTTTTGGTGATATGTTTAATGATATGCTTGGAGGACGTAAAGCTGATGTTCCATCAGCTGCTATACTTGGAAATACACCTGAAGCTCGTCGAGCAAGAATGATTGCTAGAATGAGACGCAAAGTACAGGAAAATAAAACTAAACAATAAACAAAGATGCTAGAACCTTTATGGATTAATGACCCATCAATTCTATTTTCGAAAGATACATGGTTTAAATTTGTTCCAATGTCTTATATGGATATTCCAACATCTTTAAATGCAATAGTTAGATTTACTACGTATTTTTCTGTATTAATGGCTTTATTTTCGGATATGAAATATTTAATTGCTGTTCCTATAGTTCTTGTATTAACTGTATTAGTTGAAAAAGTATTTCCTAAGGTTCGGACTTTAGAAGCATTTAAAGCTGCTGCTGCTGCATTAGAAAAATTTACTAGACCTACACCAGAAAATCCTTTTATGAATCCTTTATTAACAGAAATACAAGATAGTCCTAATCGTCCTGATGCTGCACCTATAACATCAAATAAAGTTAAACGTGAAATAGAAAAATCTTTTCAACATACGAGTGACATATATATGGATACTTCTGATAGATTTGATATGGCTCAAGCAATGAAAACTTTTCATACTTTACAATCTGCAAAAATTCCTAATGATCAAGATGGTTTCTTAAAGTTTTTATCTAAAGGAATTGATGAACCTGATTTCTCATCTGCTTTTCCTGCAAGAAATGCTAAAGAAAAATCTGAAACTTATGTTGTAGCATCAGGTTCTGCGACGTCTCAAGGTCTTCCTAACTCGACGTCTAAACCTACGGGAACGCCCCCCATTAAAAGAACCTAAACTAAATGCATCTTTTAATTCTTTTAAAGTAGATTTAGAACCAGAAACAGCTTTTCTTTTTTTATTTTTAATCATTAAAAAATGTGGAAATCCAGAAATACCTAATTCATTTTTTTTACTATCAGGGATTTGATCAGATTCAATCTCAGCAAATTCAAACCCTTTTTGCTTAGATTTAAATTCATCCCACACAGGTTTAGTTTTTTCACAATAAGGACAACCATTCATAAAAAAATAAATTATAATATTTGGTTTTTCTAATAGACTATCTAACTGACTCATCTTATTTTATACGCGTTAAAAATAAAAGATGGGTTATAAAGGAAGTAGACGTCGCAAATATAGTAAAAAAGGTGGTGATGGTTTTTCTGCTTCAACACCAACATCTGGTGAAGCTGCATTTATGATTGGAAAACGTAAAGAAGATGAAGCTGAAGCTCAAAGATTAGGAGATTTAGCTAGTTCTCGTAAAAAAGAAGTTATAGGAAAACTTGAAGAAAAATTAGGACCTGTTTCTACTTCTTCATCAAGAAAATCTTCAACTGCAGGTCGCCGGCGAAGAAAAACTCACCGTCGTAGAAAGTAAATGCAGAAAAGTTGGGATGGTTATATTATAGCTTTAGGTGGTCAAAAAAATCCTTCATCAAATATTGATTTAGGTATACCTTTTCCTACTAGTGGTGGACCTGCTTCAGGATTTTTAGAATTTCATCCAAAATATGATATACAAAAAAAATATGATGCTATGCATCCTCAATGGGAAGGTATTGAAGCATCTAATGCTGCACTTGATAAATTTAAACCAGATTTTATGCCAGTTCAACGTATGAAATAAATAAAATGGATTTAATTGTTTATCTATTAATATTAATAAAAGATTCATAAAAAATGGTTAGAGGTAGTGCAGATCAATCTAAGAAAAAACAAGTAAAAAAATCTGCAAAAAGTCGTTCAATTGAAAAAAATGAAGAAGATATTGAAGAAATTATTCATGAATTAACTACAGAATTCATGAATAAGAAAAATCTACTTGGTAATAAAGCTACAAAAGATGCTTTGAAAAATTATGAAATATTTCTTGGGAAAGTTGAAAAAGCACATGGAAATCTAGAAGTTCGTCTTGTAGATGGAAGATTAGTACAAGTTCATACACCTGGTAATATGGCTTTACATGATCTAATTAAACAAACAGCACAAGGAACTGCACAAATTCCTGAATTACAACCTTATGTTCTAATTAGATATCCTCCAGGACAAAAATGTGGTGAAACTCTTGCTCTTATTTCTGATACACTTGAAATTACTAATTTGAGAATTGAAAGACTTAAAAAAGCAGGAATTCGTGTTCCTAAAGAAGAATTAGATGAAATATTTGAAGAAGAAATTGTTGCTGAAGATTTGTAATTAAACTAAAGAATTCATTAAACTATACCATTTATAAACATCATAATCTTGATAATTATTTATTAAATTATTATATTTTTCTTCTGGGAAATCAAATTTTTTAAGTAGATTTGTAACTCTATTTAAATTTTTAATTAAAACATTAAAAATTATATTTGGATCAGAATTAAATTCATATTCTGGATTATGAAATAAACAAGTATTACCTTGAATTCTTCTTCTATAATTTGTATGTTGTTCATTCAAAAGTTTCTTATATTCTTTTTTATAATAATCTTTAATTAATAAATTTAATTTTGGATCTTTATTAATATTTTTTTCAAAATCTTCAGGAGGAATTAACATAAAATTTAAAAAATCTCCATTAGAATCTAACATAGGATATGTCACAGACATATCTGTCATACATGATCCATCTCCACATGTCATATCAAAAATTACATTTTTTCTAAATGTAGGTCTTTCATGTAAAGGAAAAGAATAATAAATTTGAATAAATAATTCATTTAAAAATCTTCCTGTAAATTCTTGAACAATTAATTTTCTTGGCATACATATTTGTGATAAATTTTTAAAAAATTCATGATCATGTTCAATTTGTTCTTCCAAAATAATAAATTCTTTTTTACCATCATAAGAAATCCATGAATTATTTTGTTTATAAAAACCTAAGGATTCAAAATAAATTTGTGTAAAATTTCTAGTATCTGAAAATCTTGGATCATAATGTATTGCTTTAAATGAACCAGTCCATTCTCTTAAAAAACTTGGATAAACTTGATCAAATACAGGAGTAAGTTTATCTAAATCAGTATGTCTAAAAACAGTACCTATTCCAAAATATATTAAATCAACAGGATTATTTGATAAATATTCTAAAATATTATTCATTTACGTCTTCTACGTTTACCACCTGAAAGTAGTAAATTATCAGAATTTTCTGGAACAGATACTCTTAAAGCTGCATCATTTGGTAATGGTAACATACCACCACGTTTACGTTTATAAGTTTTTCTAAGATTTTGTCGTCTACGTGTTTTTCTCATTTATTATTATAAGAATGAAATTTAATGTTGATCCATATTTAATTATAGGTATTATTGCTTTATTATATTTATGTTGTTCATCTACATTAGAACATATGAGTAATTCAGATGTCCAAAAAAAATTAGAACATCATAAAACTGCAACTACTTGGGATTCAGTACATAAAAAACCTGAATCTAAAAAAACTGAATCTACAAATACTAATACTAATCAATTAAGAGGACCACAAACACATATTCTTTCAGAAGCTGAAAAAGAAAAAGACCAACCTAAAGCAACATCAGAAACAAAGGCTGTAGATTATCCTTCAGTATATGGACCAGATGTAAATTTAGTTCCAGGACATAAAGATGATAATCCAAATCATGATTCTCATAATCCTGAACCTTATGATTTTATTCCAGCTGCTGATTTTCCTAAAGGACCTGTAGCACCTTCACCATTTTTAACTGATTTTTCTAAAATAATGAAATAGCTTCTTTTGCTGTTAAAGGTTCTTTTAAAGAAGTTAATTTTTCTATTAATGATTTATTTTTTTCATAATCTAATTTTCTTTCAATAGTTAAAATTAACATTGTCATACCTAATTGAAATACATCATGTGTTCCATTAAATTTCTTTTTTAAATCTGTTTTATTATACATATCAAGATTTTCTTCAAATTCTATCATAATTCTTTTATAATTTTCTTTAAATTCAGTAGTATTTTTTATTTCTAATGGAACTTTTTTAGTAAATATACTTTTAGTTACAAATGCAAAACCATATTCTAAATATACTTTCATTGGACTTGTTGTTTTAGTTGTTCGTATACTTGGATGATTTATATCAGATACAGCTCCCCAATCAATTAATTTATATTTAGTTCCACATTTTACAATATTATCATCTTTAATATCATTATGTAAATATTTATCATTTAATGTAACTAAACATTCAAGAATATCTTTTCCAAATTTTTTAATATTTTTAACTTCATATTTATTATCACATTTTTTACCAAAAATAACATAAATTTCTTGAGAACCTTCTATATGTGCACCTAATTCATCTGGATTAAATGTAATCATATCTGGTTGTAATATTTCTGAAATAAGTTTATTTGATTTTATTTCAGCTAAAAATTCTTTTTTAGCAGAAGATAATGAAAATGTTCCTTTTGTTTTAAATGTTTTAGCAAAATATTTACCTTTACGATGAACTAATTTTATAAATTCTGATGGTTCAATAACTTTTATTTCATCATATGTATATAATGTTACCTTTTTAATTGTAAGTTTATCAACTAAATTACAAAATGATTCATTATCAGATAAACATAAATCATATGCTGAACCATGTGCTCCTTCTCCTAATTTAGCTCCTCCTTGAATCATTATTATATTCCTGAGACTTTAACATTAATTTATTTGTAAATTAAAAGATGTTTGGTCTTAAAAATTATGGAGGTTCATGTTGGTTAAATTCTTGTATACAAAGTATATTTAGAATACCTGGTATTAAATCTAGATATACTAATTTAGATTCTGAAATGGCATTAAATCCAATAGATAAAAGTCTTTCAAGAATTTGGAAATCTAATGGACAAGAAGGTTTAAAAGAATTATTTGATGCTATAAATGAACAGTCTAAAAATAATGCAGCATATGAAATGTTAGCAGGAAGAAATATTGGTGATGCTAATGAAGCGTTTATATATTTTTGTGATACTTTACCATTTCTAGATTTACTTTGTAGATATAATATTGTAGAAAAAATTAAATGTAAATGTGGATATGAACAAGAAAAAACAGATTCACATATACAATTTGAAATTTATCCTAAAGAAGCTAGTTCATTAATAACATGTATTTCTGATGCAGTAAAACCTGAAATTTTAGATTCATGGAAATGTGATAAATGTTCTGAACGTGGTCATGCATCAAAACAAATTATTATGAAATCATTTCCTACTGTATTAGTATTTAAAATTCTTTCTAATCAACCTGTAACATATTCAAATATTTTAGTAATTAATTCTAATAGATATCAATTATGTAGTTTAACATCTTATAATGGAGGACATTGGTGGGCATATGCTAAAGAAGATTCATGGGTAATTCTTGATGATACTAGAGTAAGGCAACTTCGTTTAAATGAAGTTCCATCTTCACAAAATACAAAAATGCTTATTTATTATCGGATAAATTAGTAAATGCTAGATTATCCAGTTGTTTTATCAATATCAATTGTTGTTGTAGTATTAATTGCCGTAGTATTACTTATTACTGTAGGTCTAGTTCCTGCAATAACTGTATTTTGTGTTGCTGGATTAGTTTTTTATTTATTACATATTTTTGGTAAATTTGATGTAACAATGCAAGATGGTAGATTAGCATTTGATTTTCATGAAAATGCGCCTTTAGGTCATTCAGAAAAAGAAGAAAAAACACCACATATTAAAGAAGTATTTCATATTATTGGTAATTTATATACTTATGATGAAGCTCCTGCAGTATGTGCAGCTAATAATGCAGAATTAGCTTCTTTTGATCAATTAACTGAAGCTTTTTCTCTTGGTGCTGAATGGTGTTCATATGGATGGTCAGCTGGTGGTATGGCTTTATATCCTACTCAATCTGATACATGGACAAAATTACAAGCTGAACCACAAGAATCTAAAAGAACTGCATGTGGACATCCTGGTGTAAATGGTGGTTATTTTGATCCTAAATTAAAATTTGGTGTAAATTGTTATGGTGTAAAACCTAAAAATCATGGTATGAAATTTCCTCAACCTGTACCTACACAAGATCCTGGATTTAATTCAATGGTTGATAAATTTAAGAAAATGTTACCTATGAATCTTTCAGGATTTAATCGATTTATATGGTCTGAAAAAAGTATTCCTGGTGAAGTTCAAAAAAATATTTCTAATACAGCAGATGAATTATATAATTCTCTTTAATTTTAAATAAATGTATGCTTTAGAAACTCCTTGGAAACGTAAATCTTTAGAAATTAAAGATGAACCTCAACAAAAAATTGAACCTAGAGGTGCAAATTCTGATCAAGCACATAGAATATGGCAATGGTTACATCATAAACCACAAAATTATTCTTTAACACCAAGAGGTGAATCAGGAAGAAAAAAGTAGTTATCAAATATAAATGGCAGAACTAGCATTAATTTTAGCTCTGGGAGCTGTTGGTTATGTATTATCAAAAGATGATTTTACTGAAGGATTTAAAACATCTCCAAGAGCATTTGATGAACATACAGATGATGTTGTACATTCTACTGCTAAAGGACATTCTAATCAAGTTCCATTTTTTGGTGCTCGTGTAACTCAATCTATGTATTCTGGTGCTACTGATCATATTTTAGATAATCATACTGGTGCAGGAAAAGAACATTTTCAAAAACGTGAAAATTTATCATTTTATGATATTAAACCTGGAACTGGTAATCCATTTGGTCAACAAGTAGAAACTGATTTTGAACAATCACGTATGGTTAGTGCTATGCAAACTAAAAATGTATTTCCTGTAGAAAGAACTTTAGTTGGTGCACCAGGTTCAAATGCAGGATATACTAATTTAGGTGAAGGTGGATTTCAACAAGATCAATTACGTGAATGGGCTCTTCCACCTACAACTGATGAATTACGTATTGCTTCAAGACCTAAATTAACTTTTACTTCAGATCCTGTTCCAGGTGTTAATGTAGTTACACAACCTGGTATTCAAGCACCAGTAAATAAAAATAAACCTGATAAATTTGCTATTTTAGGAATGGATCGTGCAAATACAACTACAGGAGCACAAAAAGCACCTATGTTATATTCTGAACAACCAATAAAGCCTCAGGCACGTGATTCCACCAGTGTAGAATATTATGGATCAGGTGGAGGACAAGAAGGATTATGGGCATCTTATATTCGTTCATTTACTGAACCATTTGAAGAATTTATGAAATTAACTGCCGAAGGACGTCCTGGTCCAGCTGCTGTACAAGGTTCTGGTCAATCTGTTGGTTCTGATATGTATTCAGCACAAACACGTAAAGATGAAACTGTTCTTTCTGATGCTTCAAGATTTAATGCTCCAAAATCAGCATTTACTCCAGATTCTCAACATTTAGGTTCATTTAAATATAATGAACCTTTACAACAAGATTTACATATTGAACGTAATCATCCTGGAATTTTAGATGCTTTACAACAAAATCCTTTAGCTCTTCCATTAAATTCGTATTAATTTTTTAATTTAAAATCAATAAACTACAAAATATAAATGGATTTAATTCGTGAAACTTTAATATATAAGAATAATGTTCTTCATGTGTGTATGAATTCTCTAACACGTCAAGAACAATATGATTTTTTAAGATTAATTATAGCTACTAGAAAAGATGGTATAACTTTTTGTTATGATAATTCTAATGCTTATATTACATGTATTCTTGAAAAAATTGGTTTAAAAAGAACTACTTGTTAACTTCTCCTAAAATATAATTTACAAAATTTGTTGTATTAAATTCTTTAATATTATTATTCCAAAATGTAACTATAGCTTTATTTGTTTCTGTATTTAAAACTTGTTCTTTTTTAGTTCCTCTCCATAAATCTTTAATTTTTTTTATAATTTCAATAGCATTGTCATCTTTTATATCATTAACTCTAGTAATTTGTGTTCTAGGTATTGTTGCATCAAGTTGTGGTATTACATATGATGTATCTAATTTATAAGTTCCATTTGTAGTTGTTTCTTTATCTTTATTTGTAGTTGTAGTTGTACTTGTAACTGTGCTTGTAGAATCTGAATTATTAATATTTAAATATTTTATAAAGTTTTTTGAATTTCCTATACATTTGATATAAATTTCATGTGGTGTAATCATACTAGGTAATTCAAAAGAATCTTTTTGTAATGTAAGAACACTTAATAATTCAGAAATACTTTTTGTTGAATCTTGAACTTGAACTGTAGGTAATCCTGTAGATCCAGAAGATGGTAAAGCTAAATTAGCACGAATTAAGTTAACTCCAGCACCTGGTGGTGGTAATGCCATTTATCTCATCCTCGGATATTAAATGCTCCAAAATTTTGTAATCCTTCTAAAACAGTATAAGATTTAGGATTGTCATCTTGAACATCTACAAATTCAGTTTTATCAAGATATTCAAAAAAAGCTACTGCTCTTGGTCCTCTTTGGTCAAGTGTAAATGTTATTGTAGTACCTGGTAAAACTGTATTATCAATTAAAGATAAACCTAAACCAAAATTTAATGTAGGTAATTTATGCCATGAAAGTGCATGTTCTGCTTCAGTAGCTCGTTTCCAATAATCTTCTAAATATTGTTTTAAATTTAAATTTTCAGCTTGTAAAATTGTTTGTGCTTGTTGTGCTCCTAATTCTAATGCTGATTTTTCTCCTGATAATCTAGCATTATATTGTGCTTCTAATAATTTTTTATCTTGTTCTGCTTTAGCTTGTTCTTCTTGTCTTACTTGTTCTATTCTCGAATTAAATAATGCTTCAATAGCAGTTCTAGCTTGTTCAGATATTTGAACTCTTTGTTCTAAATCAGTAATACGTAATTGAGCAGCTTGTTCAGCTGCTTGTTTAGCTGCTTGAACTCTTTGAACACATTGTTCTTCAAATTGTTGTTGTAATCTTTGTAGTTGTTCAGCTCGTTTAGTTTCAGCATCTAATTCATGTTGAGCAACATAATTTATAGCAGTTTCAAGTGATTTTTCTGCTGATTGTTGAGCTGTTTGAGCTGCTTGTAAAGCACCTTGAGTTTGATAAGCATATAATTCTGATTGATAAGCTCGTTGTTGAGCTAATTGTTGTTGTTGATAAGCTTGTTGAGCAGATTGTATAGATTCTTGTCTAGTTTGTTCAGCTTGTTGGACTTTTTGTTGTTCTAATTCTAAAGCTCGTGTTAATCTTTCAATTTGTTGAGGATTACCTTTTTGTTGTTCTTGACGAAGACGTTCTTCTACTTGTGCCTGAGATTGTTGAGCATTTGTAGCACGATTATTAGCTTGAACACTAGCACTAGCTGTTGCTTGAACTGCTAATGCTAAACGCTGAGCTTCTTTTTGTGCTTGTACTTGAGCTTTTTCTGCTGCTACTTTATCAGCTTGTAAAGTAGCTAATTGTATTTTTAATTGTTCAGCTAAACTCTGTGAAGTTTTTAATTCTTGTTCAGCAGCTTTTTTTCCTCTCTCACAATTTTCTAAACTTATTTTCATTTCAGTACTTTTAGATAATCTTTGATCACTTTCTGTTTTTAATGAAAAAAATGTATCTCTTAATTTATTTAATTCTAGAGTTTGTTGTTTAATTTGTTGACTTTGTTCAGAAAGTTTAGCTCCAACATAATCAGTTTTAGAATTACCTGTTAAAATTGCTTCTAAAGTAGCTGAAGCTTGTGTTTGAATAGCTGTAGTAATATCATCATTTCCAGTTTTAATAAATTTTTGTATTCCATCAAATCTTCCTTGAATTAAACCTTGAAGTTGAGAAATTTCTTTATTAACTTTATCAAGTTCTCTAGATAATTGTTCTCTTTGATTTTGTAATTCTTGAGAAGTAATTTGAGAAGTTTGATTTCTTTGAATTTTTTGAAGTTCTTCAAGAATTTGTTGTGAATTTGTATTTAATTCAGTTAATTTGCTAAGTTCTTGTGGTATATCTTGAATAGATTTGTTAGCTTGTTCTATTAATACTGAAATTCTACCTTCTAATTCTTGTATTTTTATTTCTAATTCATCACATACTTTTCCTCTAATTAATAAATTTTCTTGTAATTCTTTAAGTTTAATTTCAGCATTAGAAATATGTGTTTGAATTTCTTCAGCTTTAGGAGATTCACCAGCAATAGTTCTAGATAATAAATAAAAATGTAATAATTTATTTATAATATTAATTCTTTCAAGTAATTCTCTATGATTTTTAGGTTGAGGTTCTGTAAAACTCTTTAATCTTTCATGAAGTTTTACAATTATTCCAGAATAAACATCTAATTGTTTTTGTTTTTCTTCTTCTCTTTTTTGATTTTCTTTTATTTCATTAAGTTTAGCACTTTCTGTTCCTTCTTCTAATAAACTTTTAATTTTACGTGTATTTTCATCAATAATATTTTCTTTTTCTATATTTTCTCTAGATAATTCTTCATTTTCTGAACGTTGTTTTAAAATATCTTTTTCATTATTTTCAATGTTTAATTTTAATTGTGCTATTTGTTCCATTAATTCACGATTAGTAATTCCATTTGAACTTTCTTCTCTTAATTTATCAATTAAATTTTCAAATTCTTGTCTTAAAGCAATTAATTCTTCTTCACGTGTTTCAATTTTATTTAATCTATTTGTTATTTCTTGAGTATTTTGGTTTATTTGTTCTATTAATACATCTCTTTCATTTGAAATTTTTTCTAGTTCTTTTTGAACTCTAATTAATTCATCTTCACATTTTTTTTTATCTGCTAAAGCTACATGAAGTTGCCTTGAAGCTTCACCTTGTTGTCTTGCTTGTTCATCCATATTATCTTATCTTATTTCTTATTTATATTAGAATATTAGAATTCATTTATCTTCTTAATGTTTTTCTTAATCCTTTTAAATTTCTTGTAGTATATTTACGTCTACCACCAGATGGTGGTGGTTGTGGTGGTCCAGCTTGTACAATTGAAATCTTACCATCAGCATTATAATGAGCAATATTCACTTTAATTCCTAATCCTGTGAGCCATGATATCAAGCGGGAAGCAGATACGATTATTTGTCCAGATGAAGTTGTTCCAATAATAGCATAACATTTTTCATTTGGCCCTACAGCTCCTGAAGTTCTATTAAAAAATACTCCATGTGGACCACCAGAATTTCCTCCTGCAGGTTGTACTGTTAAAATACGGAAATATTTTTTTGTATTAGTTCTCCAATCTGGATACTTCGCATCCAAATCACCGGAAGCAACTTTAGGTTGATTAATATAAGCTTGAACATTTGTATCTGTATCAATTTTAGTATCTCCCCATGAACCTAGTCCCCATTTTTTCATGTTATATCCTTCTGGTATATCTTCAACATTATCAAACAAGAAAACATTTGTTGTATCCAATAACAGAGTAGTGTTTAAGACTGCAACGTCATCTACTTCTTCAGTATATTGTGGTTTAGTAGGTACAGGATTTTTCCATTGTATAATTCCTCTTTTTGTGAAAAATGTAGTAGTTGGTAAATTACGTGTTGTTAAAAGTGGATGAGAAACACTATCTGGTAGATCATCAGGTGGAGTATTTCCTGGTGTTTGTAAGCAGTGTGTTGCTGTGTAAATAAATTCTTTTTTCCCATCATTTCCTATTGCAATTCCAGAACAATAACGGGTATCTGGATTTCTTGATGTAATTGGAAATGTTGTTGTAATCACTAGTGTACGAGGATCACGATTATATTCTAATCTCCAATAGTCTGTTCCACTAACTTTAACCTTTGTAGAAGGTGTTTGTGTCATACCAAGTTCAATATGAATATCTCTTAATTTATCAAATTCTGTATATGCTACATACATTTTGGGTTTCGTTTCGATAACATGCTTTAATCTGGCTTTTAATAAAGGCCTGTACAACTTTTTTCCTTGAAATGATGGATCAATAAAATCCATTCCAAGTTCTAATGGAAAAGATCCAGTTTCTGAATTGCTAATACGAACAGCACCTATAATTTTTGAACTATCAGCAGTCATAACATAAAAAAATTCGTTCTTTGGGTCTGTTTGATCGACATTCCATACTCCAGGTTTTTTGTTCTCAGGTTTTGGATCAGGGATATCATACAAAGCTTTTAATTTTTGTTGAATATCAGCATTAGATCCACCCACAAATGGTCCTTCAACTTTAGGGTTACCATCTTCCATTTTTATTAGAGCTGAACGAGCTGGGGGTTGTGGTAGTGGTTGTGGTGGTTGTGGTAGTGGTTGTGGTTGTGGTGGTGGTTGTGGTGGTTGTGGTGGTTGTGGTGGTTGTGGTTGTGGTAGTGGTTGTGGTTGTGGTTGTGGTGGTGGTTGTGGTAGTGGTGGTGGTGTAGGACATTCAACTTGTTGGTAAGTACCATCCCTGAAATGTTCCGGATCAAGCTTGTATGCTAACATACCTCCCCCCTGATAGATAAAAGAATTAGTACTTGCAGACCAACGTGAAGCAAGAATTATAGAACGAGCAGGATCAACCGATTCTATTTTAAAAATTTGAGGTAGACCTCTATATTCACCAGCCCAACATTGTCCTACCTTTGGTAAATCTGCTGGTGGTACTGGTAGTGGTTGTGCTTGTGGTTGTGGTTGTGGTGGTTGTGGTGGTGGTTGTGGTAGTGGTTGTGGTTGTGGTGGTAGTGGTGGTTGTGGTGGTGGTAGTGGTTGTGGTTGTGGTGGTGGTGGTGGTGGTTGTCTTCTTTGAGCGCGTTCTCTTTCTAAATTTCGTTGCACTTCTTCTCTTTTTTCAGCATTTGATATAGCTTTTTCAGTTTGTTCTTTTTCTTCTTTTTTTTTTGCTAATCTTTCTTGTCTTTGTTTATGGGCTTCTTCTGCTAATACTTGTTGTCTTTGTTTTTCTTCTTCATTTCTTTTCTTTTCAATTTCTAAATTTTTTGCTAATATTTCTTGTGTTTGTTTATGGGCTTCTTCTGCTAATACTTGTTGTCTTTGTTTTTCTTCTTCATTTCTTTTCTTTTCAATTTCTAAATTTTCTGCTTTTTGTTCTACTAATACTTTTGAAACATTTTTATATTTTTCTTCAAAAATTGTTTGTTTTTCATTATCTTTAAATTTAAGTTCTGGTGCATTTATAGCACCACCCATAAATCTACTTAAATCATAATCATCGTTTTTAAAGATATGTGGTTGATGTTCTTGAAGAGATATTGGATAATAAATATTTTGTTTATCTCTGAACATATAAATATCTTCAATTCCAGATCTATCATCTTGAGGTTGTATAACTTTAATATTTAATTTTGGAGAATTTTCAAATAAAACTATATTTATATTAAATTGTAATGCTAATCCTTTAACAATAATTAATTCTTGTTCAGAATTTTTATAATCTTTGAAATCTTTTAAAATAGGTTGATCATCTTTATTAATAGATCTAAATGGAGTTGTTTTTTTAAGTTCTTCTGCAAATAATTCTACAAATATTTCTCTACTTTTACGACGTACACCATTAAAAATTGATTGACTATCATAAGGTATACTTGAAAATTTTTTACTTTTACATTCTAAAAAGGCATATATTATACTATATTTTTCTGAAGTTTTACAAATTGAAAATATTTTATAATCATCCATTGGAGAAAATCCAATATCACCTAATGTTTTTATTATATCTCTTACTGGAGTTCTAGCAGGATTAATTTTTCCAGATTTCGTTTCAATATCAATAAATAAATCAAGACCAGTTTTTTTAGTTTTTTCTTGACCAAAATCTTTTAATTTTTCAAGTGTTTCTTTTAAAGTTTTATTTGCAAAAAATCCTAAACTTACATTTCCATCAACTTCACATGCATCAAATATTTTTTTAACAGTTTCAATACCAGATTTAGTTTTCATAAAATTACCATACTCAAATTTAATATTACGTAAATAAATAATATCTGATATATTAGTTCTAGCTCCAGTTATACGTTCAAAAGTATTTTTATCATATAATCCATCTAAATCAGCATTAAGTCCGCCAGATTGTAAAGATAAATCTATATGTAATTCATTTGGTCTAATAGGTGATGCAGGATCAAACGCTAATGCTCTATCAAATGTATTATTATAATCTAAAGTTAAACTTATAGGAATTTCACCTGTAGTTTTATTAATTTCAGATAATACGGCTTTTCTAAATAAATTAATTAATTTAGTATTTTGTTGACCTTCTGAATTTTGAAGTGTAAAATTTTTTCTATAATAATTTAACAATTGTTCAAAATTTTCAATTTGTACAAATCCAATTTTATCAAAAAAATCTTGACGTTTATCTTGTAATTTTGTTAAATCTGAAAATAATTTAGGTATTTTTAAATCAATTTCTTTTCCATCTACTAATTCTTTTCCAAAATTTCCACTTTTTAATAAATCATATACAGGTTTAGGTAATAATTGTTGACATGTTCCACTATTAGGTAATATTATTTTTGACATAATACCAGTTGTAAGTCTATATAATTCTTTTAAATTTGTAAGATGTGTTGATCCTTCATATTTTGAAGTTATAAGTGCACTTCTAACTAATTCTAAAAATGAATTAATTGAATAAACTTGTTTATCAATAAATTGCATACCTTTTTCACGAATTTTATTATATTTTTCAATAGTTGCTGGAGCAGGATTTAATGTTACATTCATTTCTAAAGGTCTAATACTTTCATATGCTTTTAACATTGCAGATTGGAAATTTTCAAATTTCTGTGATTGATTAGCATTTAAACTAGGTTCATAAAAATTTTTAGAATTTGTTTTAAAGAATTCTAGATATCTTTCTAAATTATCTATAATATCTTGTTCTTTTGAAGTTAAATAATATATATTAGCAAGTTGTGCTAATAATGGATCTCTAAGTATTTTAAGAAAAATTTGAAATGCATTTAAAAAACTTTCAATACCATTTTCTTTTCCACCCCACCAAAAATCAGTTAATTGTGTTCTAGCAATTGATGTATATTGACCAACTGTTTTTGATATTCCTAAATCATCAGGTCTATATTGATCAGTTATAGAAGATTCAAGAATTTCTTCAATTTCTCTTCTAAATTTTGAAAATTCTAAACTTGCAAATGTTTCATTAGATTTAATTTCAGTTAATAAAACTATTGCTCTATCTAATTCTTTAGCTGCATAATCTTGTTCATTTTTAAATTTATTTTGTACAGATGAATCTCTATTATCTAAAGCTAAATAATTTGTATATCTTGTTTTTGCTGCTTCATATTCATCTTTTGCTTTAAAATAATTATTTCTTCTTTTACCAAAATCAGCTACAATAGTTTCTTGTGGTTTAGCTGGTTGAAATTGTAATAAATCTTTAAGATAATTTTGTTCTTCTTTTTTAAGTTCTTCTAATTCTTTTTTTAATACTTCTAATTTTACAATTTCATTTTTTTCAGAATCTATTTCTTTAATTCTTTTTTCTTCAATTTTTTTAAATGTTGAATCAATTTCTTCTTTACGTAGCCATGCATTTTTATATTCGGACATAAATTTACTACGTTTTTCTGGATCTTCAATTTCAGATTCTAATTCTTTTCTTCTTTTATTAGCTTTATCAATTAATTTTTCAATATCTTCATATTTTACTTGTTGATTACCACCTGTTGTTTTAGGTTGGTTCTGATTTTGATTCTGATTTTGATTTTGTTGTAAATTTTGTATTTTATTATCTTTATTTCTTTTTTCTTCTAATCTTTTTTTTGCTTCTTTAATATCTGATAATTCTGGATCTTTTTCAATATCTTTATAAACTTCTAATCTTTTTTCTGCTTTTTTAAAAATAATATCTGAAACAATTTGTTGAGATTTAATATCACTAAATTCATCTAATAATTTTTTACGTTTATCAGAAATATCACTAATTTTTTCAGTAAAAATAGCAATTTCAGCTTTTTTATTTTTTATTAAATCTCTAACTTTTCTTAAATTTCTTTGTATTTCTACAGGATCAATTGTTTGTGATTTTGAAAAAAATGTATTAGCTCTACTTAATAAATCTGTAGAACCTGTAGAACCTGTAGAACCTGTAGAATCTGATATTAAATATTCTGAATTTTTCTTTATTAATGATGAACTTATTTCACCCCATAATGGTCTACCAACTTGTCCACCACCTTTAATTTCTTTTTCAGTTGAATCAGTTTCATTAGTTTCATTAGTATCATTAATTTTACTTTCACTTGTAGGAGTAGAACTAGAAGGAGTTATAGGTTCACTAGGTGATTCAGTAGGTGGTTCGGGAGCAGTTTCTGTAGGTGGTTCTGGAGGTTGTTCTGAAGAAGATTCTGGAGAAGTTTCTGTAGGAGTTTCAGTAGGTGGTTCTGGAGAAGATTCTGGAGAAGATTCTGGAGCAGTTTCAGTTGGTGGTTCAGTAATACTATTATCTTTTTCTAAATTTTTATCAACATCTTTAATTGATAATTGTTCTGTTGGTATAGATTTAGATTTAAGATTTTCAGGTATAATTTGAGAAATCTCTGATGGTAATTGTGCTTCAATTTGAGTTGATTTTAAATTATCACCTAAATATACAGCTCCTGCAGCTGTCATTGCTGCTAATGCTGGGACTACGGCATATAGTGCCATAATGGACTCCTTATATATTACAAAGATGTTTCATTTAGTAGAAGATACATATTCTCGAGTTCAAGGGAATTTAATTAAATCTGGTCAAATACGTGATTCATGGTTTTCTTTTGGATTTAATATTGTAGCGTTAATTGTAGTTCTTATAGGTGGATATTTCTTTTTAACAGCTAAAGGGGATGTTCCGAAAGAAAATATAGAATTTAAACCTCAAACATGGTTAAATGCAGTCCGAAATGTCCCATCCGTCGACTATGGACAAACTCCTCAAATTGAAATTGGAGGTAGTATACCGGGGTTTAACTATAGAACAAGCGCGTCTGGATTATAATAAAATAGTTGAACATAAACCAGAAATTAAAAAAACACGTAAATTAAAAGGAAAAACATGAAATCAATGGGAGCATATACAGCAAAACTAAATGCTGAAAATCAAGGTAGAACACAAAAAGTTCAAAATAGTTCTAGAGCTGTAACTACTGGAATTTATAGAGGTGTTCCAGGTTGTGGACCTCAAAATTTTTCTTTAATTTTTTATAGAAGAAATGTGAAATGTTCAATATGTTATGTTAAGAAATAAATAAATGATAGCATATGGTTTTGCTGGAGCTATTGTAGGATTATTTATGGTATCTGTATTTACTCCAGTTATGCATTCAAAAGTTGAAATGCCTACACCTGGTAAACCTAAACAATTTCATACTAAGACAGGATGTGTAAGAATTTCTTCAGAAGAAGTGTCATGTTCAACTGAAGCTATTTCTCTGAATCTTATAAATGATCGAAAAGATTTTAAGAAATAAAAATTCACAAAATATGTTTGCTTTTTTAATTGGATTTGGAATTATTGTATTATTATTTCATCGTCCTATTCCTACTAAACATATTCTTGCTATTGATCTATCAGAATTAGATAAAGAAGTTCGAGTTGATGGAAAATGTTTCAAATATCGCGTGGAAGATTCTAAATGTGATTTACCTTCTCAATAAATAAATGGAACTTGGTGCAACTGATTTAGGTGATTTATTAGGTGGTGCGCCTGTTCAAGCACCTGCTTTTGCTCCTATGGTAGGTGGTGGTGATCCATTTATAAATCCTCTTCCTCCTGCTACTGCAACTAAAGTTCCAGATTATTCTCAACAATTTTCTATTTTAAGAGGTTCAGTGCGTAATCTTTTAACTTATGTAGGATTTTTCTTAGCTGCTTTAACTTTTTCACTTTCTAAACCTCGTGAACTTTTATTACCTTATATTCCAATTCCATCAATTTATGGTGAAGGTGGAATTCTTACATGGACTGGTGCAGCTGTTATTGGTGGTTTAACAACTGTTCTTGCATATATATTAAATACAGTTTTATATACGTTATTTTAATTTTTTTATACCAAAAATATAAATGGACTGGGAAACTCTAGGTAAAGAAATATCTACAGTTTTTCATGAAACACATTTAAAATCTAAACGAATGTCTATAGAAAAACGTCTAACAACTGTAAAACAATTCTTTGATCAACTCGTGGAAAAGGTAAAAGGTGATCCAGGAATTAAAGAATATATTAAACAACGTAAACCTGTAGATAAAAAACTAAAAAAAATTGAACAAAAATGTTTAAAACAATTTCATGAAATGTTAGGTGAAAAAGTTATGTCAGCATCAAGTTTTTCTGCAGGAACTAATCTTATAGGTGAATCAGATCTTGATTTTAATGTTCCTTTAATGGGAGAAAATACTATGAATCGTCTTATAGAATTAGCTACTATATGTGGAGAACATGGATATGAATATGCAGGAATATTTAGTTCAGATAATCCAGGATTATGGTATGCATTTCAAAGTGAAATACAAGGTGTAGAAATTGAAATTAAAATTAGACCTAATGGCCAATTCTATTTAGATGTTCAAAATAAAATGCATAATTATTTAGATAATAAAATGTCTGAAGAAGAAAAAGAAATTGTAACTTGGATAAAATATAATTTTAAGATGATGGCTAAACGAGATTCATCTAAAAAGAAATATTATGCAGATTTTAAAGCTTTATATTATGAACAAGCTTTAGCAAATGCTGGAGTATATGTTATGATTTATCCATTAATTTAATTTATATAAATAAATGTGGTCTATATGGAGATATAATTCAAGAGGATATAATAAAGATCCTGCAGTTCAATCACATCCAAAAATTTTATTTGGACCAGGTGAATATTTAACTCCAGAATTTGTTCAAAAATATGATATTAAATATGTAATAAATTGTGCTCAAGAAGAACATTCACCTACATGGTTTAAACAACAATTTCCTAAAAATTATGTTTGTTTAAATGCTGTAGATTCTGAACGTGTTAATATTTTTACTTGGTATCCAGAATTTTCTAAATTTATGGGAGATTTTTTATTAGGCAATGGAAAAGTTTATGTTCATTGTCAAGCAGGTATAAATAGATCAGGATTTTTATATTTAGCTTATTTATCTTTAGAAAAAAATTATGATCTTGAATCTTTAGAATTATCTATTATCAAACAAAGACCATGTGCATTATCAAATAAAGCTTTTAGACAACAAGTATATCAAAAAGTTCGTGAAAAACTTTTAGAAGTTAATTAATAAGTGATTATGGCAAATTTAGATAAAAACCCTTTATGGAATAATTTATCAAATTCTTCCACAAATGTTATGGGTCCATCATATAGTTATGCTGATAATATTCAAGGTCCTTCATCTATGGGTGTAAGTTCAAATGGAACAATTTCACAAATTGGCACAAATACAGGTGCTATAACAAATTATATTAAATATATGATTAGTGGGCCTGCTTTAGGTAATAGATTTTTTGTTAATACTGGTGGAACTTGTAAGGCATCAGATAATTCTGTACAACCACGTTATAATTATATTAATAATGTTTCAAGTGGTGTTAATGTATTACCAGATGCAATGAAACAAGATTTAAGTGGTATTGCTTCAGATTTTAATGGATTAATTCCTGGTATGCTTGAAGATGTAGAAGGATTAAATCCAATACATTTAATGGGATCTTTAGCTGCAGATTCTGAACCTACATGTGATTGTTATACTTGTGATACTACAGGAGGACCACAATCTTATTTTTTAAATACAGATTTATCACCTGATTTTGATTCAGGATTATGTCAAAAAGTTGATCCGTCTGTATGTATAAAAACATCAGAAGGATTTATAAGTTCTGATGGAAGTTCTTTACTTTTAATTGGATTATTATTTGTAGGTATTTTAATAGCATTAAAGTAGAAGGAAAAATGACAGATAGTGCATTTAGAATTAAAAAAGTTAGAGAATCTCAAGTTGTTTTAGGTGGAACTTTAGATTCTGTTCATCAATCTATAGTTTCTTCTTTGAGAGAATCTACTCAAAATCAAGAAACTTTGCATGAATCTATACGTGTTTTAGAAAATGAAATACAAGAAATTGAAAAATCATCTTGTATAAATTCTTCTTTAATTGCTAGAAAACATGAAGAATTAAGAAATCTTTTATTAAAAATTAAAGATTCTAATCAATTATTATCATATTTTTCTAAAAATGCAGATTTAATGTTACAATATTATGGAACAAATAATAATTCAGTTTCTATGACAAAAATTAGTGAAGCTAATACATTTATGAAATATTTAACTTCAGAAGAACCTACAGGATTATCTAAAAAACAAGTATTTGATGAATATATTTCAAGAATGAAAATTGGTGTTTCAGTTGTTGAATCTGTAGAATCTGAACATTGTATGAAATGTAATGTAGCAAAAGAAGAAATTGCTTCTGAAGGTATTCTTGCTTGTCCTTTATGTGGTTCAGAAGAATATATGATGGTTGTTTCAGATACACCTGGATTTCATGATCCACCAAAAGAAAGAAATAATTATGCTTATAAAAAAATTAATCATTTAAATGAAATTTTAAATCAATTTCAAGCTAAAGAATCAACTATAATACCAGATGATGTTATGAATGAAATTATTATAGAAATTAAAAAAAGACGTATACAAAATGTTGCTGATTTATGTGAAAAAGATATTAGAGAAATTTTAAAAAAAATAGATCGTTCAAAATATTATGAACATGTTCCTCACATAGTATCTAGATTAAATGGTAATCCACCTCCTACTATAACACCAGAAATTGAAGAAAAAATTCGTGCAATGTTTCAAGAAATTCAAGCTCCTTTTTTACTTTTTTGTCCTGATGATAGAACTAATTTTTTATCATATTCTTATATTCTTTATAAATTCTTTGAATTATTAGAACTAGATGAATATAAAATTTATTTTCCTTTATTAAAATCTCGTGATCGTCTTATAGCACATGATCAAATATGGGAAAAAATTTGTGAATATTTAAGATGGGAATTTATTCGATCAGTTTAGTTTCTTTTTTGTAAGAAATTTCATCAATAAATTTTATTAAAGCATTTTTTATAGAAATGTCATAACATTCTCTACTTCCAGTTCCATTAAATTTAATTACATCTACTCTATATTTCTTAAATAATCTATGCATGTAACTTTCAACTAATGAAACATTCATAACAAATCGTTTAGTTATTAGTTCAAAGTTACAGTCATAATCATATTTATGTTGTTGTTTACGTATTTGTAAAGAATGGTGACAGGATTTTCCAGCTTTTAAATAACCATTTTCAGATTGAAATAAATATAACCAACCGTGGTCTTTATATTTCACCGAAACAAGACTTTCTTGTTTAATGCAAAATTTTCTTTTTTCATGAGATAAGAATTCTATCAAACGTTCATGTTGTTTTTTTCTTTTTAAAGAAAGTTCTTTTAATAGTTCCATCTTTTTCTTAAGATAATAAGTTAAAGACTTAGAAATATTCCATTTTTATAGTATAATAAATGTCTTCATATCAAGAAGTTTTTGATATTCAATTTAAACAAAGATTAGATATTATAATTTTTCTTGAAACTTTAATTAAAAAAATAAATGAAATTATTGGTTTTAATTCTAATTCTAATTCTAATTCAAATTCTAATTACAATAATTCAATTTACCATTTAAAAGATAGATTTCCTTTTTAAAATTTTAAGATTTTAAGATTTTTTATCTATTAATTCTTGAATTTGTAAATTTAAATCATAAACAAAAACAGTTAAAGATTTTAATTTTACTCTAGATTCATTTATTAATCTATCAATTTCATATGTAGCATCTTCTAAACGTTTTAAACGAGCTGTTAAAAATATAATTTCAGCTTCAATATCTTTTAATGGATAAATACTTGCAGATTGTCCCATTAATTTTTATAAGGAATAAAAGTTAAATCCATGTAAAATCAAGCATCCCTAAAGCAAAATGTAGTTCTCTAGCTCTTTTTTGCATAGGAATTGAACTATCTAATTCAAGAACTTGTTGATTATTAATTTCACGGCATCTTTCAATAAATTCTTGAGGTGTAGTTTTCCAATCTACAACATGTCTTTTAATTAATTCTTCTCTTAGACGATCTGAAGAAATAAAAGGTCTTTTAGTTTTACCAGGTCTAACAAGAAGATTTTTAATATCTTTGTTGAATTCTTTAGTAAATAATTCAACAAATGTATTAGCAACAAGAATAGGATCTTCTTTCCATTGAATAGATTTTGTCATATTAGATTTTTTAAATAGTTGAATAGCTTCAGATTCATCTTGACAAATTTTTTCACTAATTAGAACATCAAAATCATCATTATCAAAATTTGAAGCAAAATATTGTTTTATAATAGCTTGTCTATGTTGACCATCATAAAGATATTTTTTAGGTATATCATCTTCAAGAACACATAAAATTTTAAATACATCTGAATTCAAATCACAAACTTTTTTCAAATCTTGTGTAATTCTTTCTACATGTGTTTTATCTAAAGTTCTATTACCTTTCCATACTTCTATAGATGCTAATCTTGATGCTGAAATTGTAGAAAATACAGCTCCATCACTTGATGAAAACATTTTTTTAAGTTTTCTATTCTAAAAAATTAAAAAAATCCATTTTAAAGTTTTTTACGAATTTCAGAATACTTTATAATATTTGCATATTCTTGAGAAAGATCTATTTTAAACTTTTCTTGATTATATTTTATAAAGCTAGACATACATCTTATATCAGGTTTTAAATTTAGAGATTCGATTGTAAAACAATTTTCATAATGAAGTTGTTTATCACCCCATTCTCCTTCAGTCCACCCAATTTCTGCATTTGTTTGACTTACAAGTGGTCCAATAACTCTATCAACAACTGAAAATATAGTTGCTACTCCTATAAGTTTACGCCCACCTTTAAAATTTGTTAGAAACCAAAGTAAATCACCTTTTTTATAATTGGCAAGAAACATCCTTCCATTCAAATTTTTAGAATTTACAGACCAACTTCTTGAATTAATAAAATTTGTTCCAATTCCACAGCGTACAATCCAATGCATTTCTTTTTTTATAAAGTTTTAAAAGTAAAAACTTTTCCGTTTTGAATTATTAATTAAACATGTTGAAATATAAAAAGAAATGGAAGATTATGGAATTTCTCTTTCACAAATTCCAGAGACATTAGTTCCTTCTAGTTTTCAATCTTATGTAACACCTACTTTATCTTCTTCACCTACACCTCCACAAACACCACAACAACCTATTATTCAAGGAATTAAACGTAGACCACATAAACAATCTAATCCAGATCCATTACAAATATCACGTGAATTAGCTCTTCTTGATAATGAATTAGTTGATACATTTTCTAAACTTGCTGAATTAGTAGATCATGGAATTAGATTAGTTAAAAATAATACTGAACAGAAATTTTTATATAATAGATTACAAGAATTACGTGATGATTTTGATACTTTAGTTATTGTAAAACAAGGTGGTCGTCGTAAAACATATAAGAAATCTAAATCTAAATCTAAATCTAAATCTAAACGCAAATAAAATTTCTTAATTATATATAATTATGAAAACGCGTAAATTAAGAATAGGAGGGAAAAATAAAACACAAAGATTTTTATTTAATCCTCAAAATCCCAAAAAAAGTTTTGATGTTTATATTGATAAAAATCCTAAAGATACAATACCTATGAAATATAAAACTGTTAAAGATGTTAAAGAAACAATTTTAAATTTAGAAAAATTATATAAAGCAAAAAAGTATTCACATAAAAGAATATGGCAAGTAGGAATGATATTATATGTTAGATTAAAAGTATTAAAAAATAAAAAACCTTCTGAATATGAACTTGCATTAAAATATTTTAAATTTTTAAAACATCGTTCTTCACTTTCAGATAATGAAAGATATAAACTTACATTACATCTTTAATACATTGAATAACATTATCAAGAAATTCAGGATTACATTTAGGTTCATTAGGACAACACCATTGAACTTTTTTCAAAGCATAGTCATTATCTTTTAGTTGTGGAACTTCTAGTTTATCAAGTATTCTTTTCAAATTATTAATTTGATGAATAATATTTTGAAATGATATAAGTTCTTCATTAAGTGAACCAATTTTTTCAGAATCAAATATTTCTGAGTCTAGTCTAATAGATCCAGATGTTTCTCTATATCTTAGAGGAATTTCATAAAATTCATAAAGTCTTTGTATTAGATCATAAGTTTGTTTCTTTGTTAGAAGACGAGTCTTAAACAATACATATTCATTCAAACTAAAAGTATCAATAATTTTTACTAGATTTTTTTTAGTTTGTTGTTGTTTTTCACGTAGTTCTTTAAGTTCAGCAGTTAGATAAGAAATTTCATTTTTGAAATATGTCATATCTTGTTCAACTTGTTTAAAATTATCATTAATAATTTTTGCATTTGATGAACGTCTACAACAAAACATCTTTGATTTTTTTATTATAATTTCAATTTTAATAATAAATTCCGTTTTTAAATTTTTAAATTTTATCAACTTCTTTTATAATAAAAAAATCTGATTTAGATTCAAGTTCTGTTTCAAGTTTAAGTTCTGTTTTAAGTTCTGTTTTAAGTTCAGAATTAGATACAGATGTTAATTCATTAATTTTCTTTTTATGAAATTCAATTAATTTATCAATAGTATAAATATTATTTAATATAGCTAATTTTGTTTTAAAATTACAATTAAAAGAAAAATCCATACTTATTTATATTATTTAACTTTAATTGTTTAATTGTTTAATTGTTAAATTAAGAATTAAGAGCTAGTTACCAATATACAAATTCTTGTAGGATAAGTAGATGGTTCAATATAATAAGTAGGTTCAACTGTTGGATGACTTGTAGGTACTAGTATAGGTGTAGGCATTATAGTTATTCTTGGTGTAATAGTATGTATACACGCACTTATAATGAATGCAAATATAACCCACATTCTTCTCTTTAATTTTAAAATTAAAAATAAAAGAAAAAATCCGTTTTAAAGTATAATATAATATGGGATTATGTCAGACAAAAGATTTAGCTATTGGTATAGTATTATTTAATCCTGCAAAATCTAAAAAAATTATTGAAAATTATTATGAAATGATTAAACAATTTAATAATGAAAAATTACCTTTTTTTACTTTAGAATTAGTTTATCAAGGTCAAAAACCAGAAATTTCTGAAGCTTTTCATATTTATGGAAAAAGTGTTATGTTTCATAAAGAAAATCTTTGTAGAATTTTAGAAAAAAAAATTCCTACAAAATTTAAGAAATTATTATTTTTAGATGCTGATGTATTATTTGATAATCCTAAATGGTATTGGGAAATATCAAAAGAATTAAATTCATTTGAAGTTATACAACCTTTTAATAAATGTTTTTGGTTAGATTCTGAAAAGAAAATTATACTTGAACGTGAAACAGTATTAAATATGAAAGATAAACAATGGAATTGGAAATATCATCCTGGATTTGCATGGGCATTTCAAAGAGAATGGTATAATAAAGTTGGTTTTTTTGATTATGCTATTACAGGATCAGGTGATACATTATCAGCTATAAAATGGTTAGGTAAAACATTACCTCCAAATTTTCAATCTTTACCTAAACCATTAAAAAAACAATTTGAATTATATTGTAATAAAAAACCTAAAATTTCATTTATAAATGGATCAATAAGACACTTATTTCATGGTTCACGTGAAAATAGACAATATAGTGAACGTCATAAAATATTAAATATTGAAAAAGATATTTTAGAATTATTATATAAAAATTCTGAAGGTTTATTTGAATGGAATGATATGAAAATGTCTGAAATATTAAAAAATTATTTTATTTCTAGAAATGATGATGATAATATTATTGTAAAAATTTTTGAAACTTCTTAATTTAAATTAAAATTAATAATTAGGAGGTGGAATCCATTTAATATCTGTACCAAGAAATTCACGTTCTTTTTGAGATAATTTAATTGAACCTTTCATACGTCTAGAAGTTTCTTTTTTAGTTTTTTTCAAATGACAAGTAATACATAAAGCTTGTTTATTATCTAAAGTATCAGAACCACCATCAGCTAAAGGAATCACATGATCTATATGAAATTCACGTAGATCAAGAAATCTTGGACATTTATTACAATGTTTAGCTTGTTGTTTTCTAATTAATTTTCTTTCTTTTAAAGATATTTTTTTTCGAGCCATTTTTTTATTTTATTAACTAAACTATTTTTTATCCGTTTTTACATACCATAAAGATCTCCTTGAGATTTACAATCTTTACCATTTCTACCACGTTCAGATCCTAAAGGACATGGAGGAATTGGACGTGAATCAGGCATAAAATGTTCACGAGAAAAATAAAATACAGCTAATAATAAAACTAAACCTAATACTAAATATTTATTCATTTTATATTATTTAACCATTTTTTTAAGACGATGAACTAGGATATGAACAAGAACGAATACTACAGACTTTACTACATGTTGAGGGAAAGGACCTAGAGCAGGTACAGTAAATAATACATCAAATGCAACTAAGTAAAAAGTTACACCGGTTAACAAATAATACATTAAAGTTGCAGAACTTTTAAGGCCGAACATTTTTATATTTAATACCCCATTTGTTTTTTTAATTGACATCCAAGGAATCTATGAACGATGGCGAACAAGATAGTATGTACTAATAATTTAGTTTCTGTAGAACCACCTTGAGGTAAACTTAAAATAACACCAGGAACCATAGCATAAAATAATACCGCATTAAATAATATCCATACTAAATGCTGATTCATTTTTTATACCTTTTTACTATAGAAAATTATTTTTTAGGTGGTGATTTCATTAATTCTTTACCTCGAGGATCAGGTCTACAAATTTGTTGCTTGAGATCTAAGGGATCATCTACTTTAATATGACCAGGAGGACAAGTATTACCATGATTAGTATCAAAAAATTCATAACCATAAGTATTATGATATACAAACATTACCATACCTGCAACTAAAGAAAATATTAAAGCTTCTACTACAAGTTTTTTATCTACACGTTGATGATGCATATAATGACGAACTCCAACATATACAGAAGCAGAAAGTAACATTGGAATTAAATGACGTATCATTTTATTTAAGACTTGTTAAAAAAAGTTCTTCGTATCCAATTTCTATCTCGTTTAAATGTTTGAGATTTTGTAGGTGCTACATTTTTATTAAAGATTGATACTACATTTAATTGTCTAAATGCTTTAAGAGGACCTTCTTTACTAACTAATTTTTTTAAAGTTTTACGACGTTTTTTTAAAGAATTTTTTACTGAATAACCTGTTGAAGAAAGAACACCTTTTTTTAAAGGACCAATATCTGTAAAAGTTTTTTTACCACCTGATAAACCTAAACCACATTTAGATTCACCCATTTATAATTCACCAATATTTTCTAGATTTTCAGGATCACAAATAAAAAATTCTTTATGATAATTAAAATCATTTTCTGATCCTGCATCTAAATATATTTGAGGCATATAATAACCATCATAACCTAATAAACATAAAGCTTTACTTAAAGTTTTATTTCCAAATTCTTCTTCTTTTAATGCAGGTGTATAAGGACATAATTTAATTTCATGTTTAGGTTTATTTTTATATACACATAAAGTATCTTTTGTTTTACTATCATAAATATGTAATTCTTTTATACCATATCCTGTAAAC
>Ga0187843_10000096_pt1 | contig 70574 bp, 85 predicted proteins | sample SpaLakP09_SKY_43_FD_134516 | JGI IMG/M metagenome (GOLD analysis project Ga0187843, IMG submission 134516) | Oligotrophic lake water microbial communities from Sparkling Lake, Wisconsin, USA - SP09_SKY_43 | ecosystem: Environmental > Aquatic > Freshwater > Lake | place: USA: Sparkling Lake...
CCTGGGTGCTGACCCAGAAGGACATCAAGATTCCCGAAGACACCAAGGAATTCGCCATCAACGCCTCCAACCAGCGTCACTGGTTCCCGCCGGTCACCCGCTACGTCGATGAAATGCTGGCCGGCTCCACCGGCCCGCGCGGCAAGGATTTCAACATGCGCTGGATCGCCTCCATGGTGGCCGACGTGCATCGCATCCTCAACCGCGGCGGCATCTTCATGTACCCGGCCGATGCGCGTGAGCCTGGCAAGCCGGGCAAGCTGCGCCTGATGTACGAAGCCAACCCGATGGCCTTCATCGTCGAGCAGGCCGGTGGCGCCGCCACCGATGGCCAGCAGCGCATCCTCGACATCCAGCCGGAAAAGCTGCACCAGCGTGTGGCCGTATTCCTGGGATCGAAGAATGAAGTGGACCGCGTAACGGCCTATCACAAGGCGTAAGCCCGGCGATTCTTTCGTCCGTTGCACAAACGAATGCCGCCGGGCTTGCGCCGGGCGGCATTTTTCATGTCTGCTTTTCTGTGAGGATTTCTGTAGGGATTTCTGCAGGGATTTCTGTACGGGTTTTTCAGAACTTGACCGGCGGCAGCTCCGCCTGCGCCAATCGCACCTGATTGCGTCCCCCGTGCTTGGCCTCGTAGAGTGCCGCATCGGCGCGGCCTACCAGGTCTTGTACCGCGCGTTGTCCGGGCGGCAGCAATTCCATGGCACACACGCCGGCGCTGGCCGTGACCACGCCGCGCGGATTGCCGCGATGCGGCAGGTCCAGCGCCTGGATGCCGGCGCGGATCTTCTCGGCCACCTGCATGGCCCCGGCGGCATCGGTCTCGGGCAGGAGCATCAGCATTTCCTCACCGCCATAGCGCGCGGCCAGGTCGCCGGGGCGGCGCTGGCGTTCCTTCAGGACGGCGGCGATGCGGCGCAGGCATTCGTCGCCGGCCTGGTGGCCATAGCAATCGTTGTACTGCTTGAAGAAATCGACGTCGATCATGATCAGCGACAGCGCCGACCCGCTGCGCAGGGCGCGCCGGAATTCCGTTTCCAGCACCGTATCGAGATGGCGCCGGTTGGCCAGCCCCGTGAGTCCATCCTGGTGGGCCAGCAATTCCAGGCGCTGGTTGGCCTGGTGCAGTTCTCCCATGACCTGCAGCGCGCGGTCCTCGGCAGCCAGGCGCAGTTCGATCTGGCCGATCAGGCGCCAGCCGAACAGGCCGATGATGAGCAGCAGCAGCACCACGGCGGCCGCATAGAAGATGGTCTGCTGGCGCCACGGGGCCAGGGCTTCGTCGCGCGCGATGGTCACCGTCACCATCAGCGGGAAATCCTGCACCGGCTGGTAGGACACGTAGCGGTCCACCCCGTCCAGCGGCGAATGCAGCAGGGTGTGGCCACTCTGGCGGCTGGCCAGCACCTGGCCTACGGCCGGGTCCTGGCTGAGATCGCGGTTGATGTAGGCAGGGGTGAAGGGCTGGCGCGTGAGCACTGTGCCGGGCAACAAGATGAGCAGGATGGAGCTGTCGCGGCCGATCTCCACCGTCTGGTACAGCGCATTGAAGTGATCCAGCCGCAGGGTCGCCAGCAGCACCCCGGCAAAGCGTCCGTCGGGATGGTTCAGGCGGCGCGACATGGGGATGATCCACTGGTCGGTGCTGCGGCTGATGAGGGTCGGATGGATGTGCGGCTCGGGATCTTCGTGATCGCGGTGGTAGATGAAATAGGCGCGGTCGGCATTGTTGGCATCGGCCGGCCGCGGCCGCGACGAACTGGCAATGCGATTGCCCTGGTCATCGTAGATGTAGAGCCCGTCCAGCTGCGGCATCTCGCCGGCCATGCGGCGCAGGATCGGTCCCATGTTGCGCACTTGCGCACTGTTGACGCCCACTTCGTCGATGCGGTCGCTGATGTTGATGAGCGCCCCGTGCGTGGCCTGGAAGACGTCATAGGCATGGCGCGCCAGGGCACGTGCGATGTTGCTGGAAAAGATGCGGGTATTCTCCAGCTGCGTGGTGCGGGCCTCGATGCTTTGCCAGAGGTGGCCCACGGCGATGGCCACGCAGATCAGCACGACGAACAGCCGCGCCCGCCGCGCCACCGAATGGCGCGCCACCCGCCCTGCCTTTGCCAGCATTGGCCGCATGTGATGTGTCTCCCCCTCTGGCCGGCCTGATCCCTCCCCAGGGTTGACCGTTTTCACCAGTATAAGGAGAAGCGCTGGCCGCGCTGGCCGCGATCAGTCCGCGAAAAAGCCCTCAATTCATGGGCTGGACCGCCGGCCGGCGCATCAGCTTGACGCTGTGCAGGGCCGTCAGCAGCACCGACAGCCAGATCGGCACATAGGTGCCCAGCTGCGCGGCCTGCAGCGTCTCGCCCAGCACTGCCATGGCCACCAGCACCAGCAACACCGGCTCCACATAGCCCAGGATGCCGAACAGGCCCATGGGCAAGAGCTTGCCGGCGCGCAGGTAGCTGGTCAGCGCGATCATGCTCAATACGCCCAGGCCGGGCAGCAGCAGCCACATGGCCGGCGTGTGCAGGGTGGGCAGCGTTGCGGGGCTGAGCATCAGGGCCGCCAGCGAGGGCAGCGCCAGCACCATCAGTTCCACCGCGAAGATGAGCATGGAATCGAGCCGGATGCGCCGGCGCAGCATGAAGTAGGGCGGATAGCCCAGCGCCACCGCCAGCGTCGGCCAGGAGAAGGCGCGCGTCATCCACAGCTCGTGGGCCACGCCGATGCAGGCGCACAGGACTGCCAGCCGCTGCAGCAGGTCCATTTTCTCGCCATAGTGGAAGCGCCCCACCAGCACCATCGACAGGGGCAGCATGAAGTAGCCCAGCGAGACTTCCAGCGCCCGGCCATTGACCGAGCCCCACAGGAAGAGCCATTGCTGCAGGGCCAGCAGGGCCGCCATCAGGACCAGCAGCGCGATACGCGCGGGGCTGGCCAGCAGCTCGCCCATGGCCGCGCGCAGGCGTGGCAGTTCGCCGCGCCAGGCCAGCAGGCCCAGCACGCAGAGCAGGGTGATGAGGATGCGCCAGGCGAAGATGTCCGTGCCATCCAGGGGCGCGAGCAGGCGGGTGTAGCCGGAAAGGAAGGCAAACAGGGAAGAGGCCAGTACGGACAAGCCGATGCCGCGGCCGACAAGTTGAGGATTCATCGCAGGACCAGGTGCGCGCGGCGCAAGGAAGAGGCACCGGCAAAAGCGCGATTCTACGGCATGCCGCGTGCGCAGGTGGCGCCCATGCAAAAAGCCCCGGCCTGGGCCGGGGCTTTGAGGTCGACGCGAGCGAAGAAAATTATGCGCCCGGGGAGGTGCCCAGCGGGCCGTCCTTCTGTTCACGTGCATAGTTGTTGGGGCGGCCATTGGGTACTTCATAGCTCTTGCGGTCGACGTAGCGGCCGTTCTCGCCGCTTTCCTGCATGGCGGCCGGCGAGCTGGTCTGGTCGCCCTGGTAGTTGTAGTACTGCGACTGCGAGGTCGAGGACGACGAGTCGTATTGCTGCTGCGGGTTGCCCTGCATGGTGCTGCCGCCCTGGCCATAGGACTGGGCATAGGCGCCGGTGGCGAAGGTGGCAGCGGCCAGTACGGCGGCGGTGAGGAAGGTCTTGGTCATGGCTGTTCTCCTTTATCCTGGGTTACGCATTCGTCATGGCTGAATGCAATCGGGACTTCAGTGGCGGTGCGCTCTTGCATGCATCCACAGGGTTGGCCTTCGTTTCCAAGGGCTTGCTGCATTCCCTGAAAACTTGGATTCATCATAGGAAGCCGGGCCCGCTGCGGCAGTCGGAAAGCCCAGCATCTTCTTGTCGGACTTTTCGCGCGCGTCTGACAGCCGGGCCGGGCCGTGAGCGACGCAGCTAACCGTTATTTCGATTGATGCAAACTTGAGGGATATCCAGCTCATCAATGCGCAATGCGCATCAGTCAGGATTTTCTACCGGGTCGTAGTGCGAGCAATTTGGTTGATGTGCAAGACCGGGCGCGTCAGTCTTCAGGCTGACGCGCAACGGTGGTTTCGTTACCAAACGTATCACTGCGTCAATTCCGTGTCGCGCTCTGAGCCGGAAAAAAGGCAGAAGGCTGTAGCAAAAACGCGTTTCTCTCCCACGCTGCGCGAAATACGTTTTGGCATGTGGCACAACCGGGTTATTCTCAACGGCAGAGGAATTGCTCGCACCGCCCGTCCAGGGTCGCGTGATGAAGCAAGCAACAGGGGGAATCATGTACACGAGATCCTGCGCCGCGATGCTGGCCGTGCTGGTGGCGCTGAGCGCGCCAGCGGCAGCGCGGGCGGCCGATTGCAGCAAGGTCGTCATCTCGGCCGACTCCGATTACGCGCCCTTGCACTGGTATGACGGCAAGCGCCTCACCGGCGCCAGCATCGAGATTGCCACGCGCGCCTTGAGCGCACTCAACATTGCCTACGAGGTCCGTTACGTCGGTCCCTTCCAGCGCGTGCTCAAGGAAGCCGAGAGCGGCGAAGTGGCCATGGTGGCGTCGCTGAAGAACACGCCGGAACGCCAGCAATACCTGGCCTATGCTTCGGTGCCGCTGTTTTCCAATCCGATTGCGGTATTCGTGCCGCGCGACAAGCGTTTTGCCTATGCCGGCTGGAAGGACCTGGTCGGCAAGCGCGGGGCCATCACCCTGGGCAACCAGTTCGGTGGCGGCTTCGATGAATTCATGCGCGACAACCTCATCATCGAGACCGCGCAGAAGTTCTACATGAATTTCACCAAGCTCGATTCGGGCCGTATCGACTACCTCATCACCGGCTACTACACCGGCGTCATCTACCTGAACCAGACCGGCCAGACCGACCGCTTCATGCCGCTGCGGCCCTTCGTCAGCGAGAGCGACAACTACATCGCCATGAGCCGGGCCAGCCCTTGCGTGAAGCTGCTGCCGCGCATCAACGCCCAGCTCGAAGCCATGCAGAAGCGCGGCGAACTGCGCGCCGTGCTGCAGAGTTTCGAGAGCGACCTGCGCATCGATTCGGCCACGCCGGCGGAGGGCGGCCGCGCCAAGTGAGGCCGTGGCAGCATCAGCCGGGCGCGGCGCGGGCAGGCTGATTGCCGTTTGCGCCACGGCGCTTTCATGGCAAGATGCAGGCCGTTCTTGTCCCACCTTCTTGCCAGAAAGCGCCACCTTGCCACACCGTCCCGCCATTGCAGTTGACCCCCGCTATCGCCCTCTCGATGCCGAGCAGGAGAAGCTGGTGCTCGACTACATCGAAACCCATCTGCAGGACAACATCATGGTGGCCACCCTGGCCAGGATGTGCCAGCTCTCATCGAGCTGCTTCAGCCGCGTCTTCAAGGCCAGCACCGGCTACACGCTGTGCCAGTGGATGCTGCGCCAGCGCCTGGCGCGTGCCCGCACCTTGCTGGCCGATCCCCGCCTGAGCGTGGTGGATGTGGCGGTGGCGGTGGGCTTTCATGACCAGAGCCATTTCCTGCGGCAGTTCAAGCGGGTCACGGGGATGACCGTGCAGGAATGGCGGCAGCGCGCGGCGGCCTGAGTGCATATCGGCCGGATGAGGCGCGTGCGGTTGATGCGCCGGATTGATGAATCGCACCTGATTGATCGATTGCGCGGATGAATGTCATGCGGGCCAATCGCGCCATGCGATGCTTCGCGGCCCGTTCCAAAGCAAAAAGCCCGCAACAGCTTGCGGGCTTTCTTTTTTATTGCCGAAAGGAAATGGCGGAATGGCGGCGATCAGCGATAGAACGGCTCGACCCGTCCCTTGAGCTTGGTCAGCATGGGATTGCCCTTGCGGTCCAGTGCGCGGCCGGCCGGGATCTTGATCCAGCCTTCGCTGATGCAGTACTCGCTGACGTTGTTGAATTCCTTGTCGTTGAGCTTGATGCCGATGTCGTGCTCAAAGATGGCCGCATCGTAATGCGGGCTGCGGGGATCGATGCTGAGGCGATCGGGGAGGGCGGGGCGTTGTGCGGTATCGTTCATGGCCGCGATTATCGGACATAAGAACCGCCAAGACAATGGCCCTGCGGCCGGCCGTGCTGCATCCTCCTACCGTCCCCGGGGCGTTCTCCGACACAAAGGCTGGCCGGGCGCTGATAGCGCCGCCGCACCACCGCGCGCATGCTGCAGGCAGTTGACTTTGCGCGAGGACGTATGCGATCTACCGTCGAGGAAATGCAGGCCGCCCGCTCGGCCGCCCAAGCCTACCGCCACCAGGGCGGGCCCCTGCAGGCTGCACAGGTGTATGCACAGCTGTTCGTGCCCACCCCCGATGAGGCCGCCCTGGCCATGGGGCGCGACTACCTGGCACAGCAAATGGAGCAGGCCGCCAGCTTGCCCTGCGACTTGCCCGATGACCCCGCTGCCCTGGCCGCGTGGATGGAGGCGCGCGCCACCGAGGTTGGCCTCGCCTATGAAACCTACCTGAAAGAGCGCCAGCAAGGCGCGCCCCGCCGCTACTTCAGCGGCCGGGCCCATGCACTCAATTTCCTGCGCCGCGTGGCGCCGACCAAGCTGGTCGATGGCGCCTGGCTCTACAGTGCCGTCAAGCGCTGGCGCGACCCGCTGTTCCGACCGCTCATTCTGACGTACCTGGAAGAGCTGGGCGATGGCGATGCCGCCATGAACCACGTGACCCTCTATCGCAGCCTCTTGGCGGCCAATGGCTGCGAGCATGGACCGGCTTTGTCCGATGACCACTATGTGCAAGGCGCCATCCAGCTGGGACTGGCCCATCATGGTGAACAGTTCGAGGCCGAGGTGTTCGGCTTCAACCTGGGCTATGAACAGTTGCCGCTGCATTTGCTCATCACGGCCTACGAACTCAATGAACTGGGCATCGATCCCTACTACTTCACCTTGCACGTGACCATCGACAACGCCGCCAGCGGCCATGCCCGCAAGGCCGCCGAGGCGGTCGCGCAGGCGGCCGCCCAGGCTGCGGATACGCAAGCCTTCATGGCCGGCGTGCGGCGCGGTTACCTGCTCAATGAACCGGGTGCCAGCACGCTGGGCGTCATCCAGTCCTTCTCCCTGCAGCAGGAAGTGGTGCGGGTGCTGGCCGAGAAGGCCGCGTTCGGACGCATGATGCATTCAGACTATTGCCGCATCGGCGGCAAGACGGTGAACCAGTGGCTGGAAGAGCCGGAGGGCATGGCCCGCTTCCTGGAAGAGATGGAGAAGGCCAAGTGGATCACGCGTGGCAAGGAGGCCAGCGAGAGCCGCTTCTGGCGCCTGATCGATGCCGCAGGGGGCCAGATGTTCGGGGTCTTTGATGGCTACGAAAAGCAGGTCATCCGCGAATGGATCGAGGAGGGCTGGACCGACGGCCGCCGCCAGCCGAGCTTCCGGGCGCTGGCACGCGGCCGTGACAACGCCGCCGCCGAAGCCCCGGCCGTGCCGGCCCTGGCCGCGCGCGAGGTGGATCTGGATACACTCGTGGCCGAGCTGGGGCCGGGGCGGCATCATTTCGCGCCTGGCCTGGCGGCGACCCGGCTCTACAGCGAGCGCTACCGGCGTGCTTGCGTGGCTTGAAGCGGCGCATTACCGGATCAGAGGTGCGGCCCGGCAGTCGGCTATAATGTCGGGCCTTGGCCGCTGGCCGCCCCGCTGGATGCACGCTCGCAGTCGATGTGAAGATGCAGGCGCGGGGGCGGCGGCCCGACCCGTCAACCCGCCGGCCCTGCGCCGGCTGCTGGAGAAACCATGAACATTCGCGCAAGAAAACGCCTGATCTATCGCCGTCACCGCATCGGCATGCTCATCGCCGCCATCGAATCCCTGATCGCCCTGGAAGAATCGATCCTGGAAGGCAAGCAGGCGGCCTGAGCGACCTGTCCTCGGCGTACCAGCATCCTGAAACCGGCCCCCGTGGCCGGTTTTTTCTTGGGGGGCGGCCAGGTCACGGGGCCTGCCGCGCTGTGGCACAATCGCCATCCCCCGTGAACGCGATTGTGCAGCCATGTGCGTCAACTACAAGCCCACCCCCAAGTCCATGATCACCGCGCTGACCGGTGCCGATACCGCCGCCACGCCCGACTGGCCGGAGGAGACCTGGCAGGACTACGCCGCCCCGGCGGTGCGTGCCGGCCTGGAGGGCGAACCCGAACTCATCGTGGCCACCTACGGCATGATGCCGCGCCGCAAGCTGCAGGCCGGACTGCAGATCTCCACCATGAATGCGCGCGCCGAGACCATCGCCGAGAAACGCAGCTACGCCGGCCCGTGGCGCCAGGCACAGACCTGCCTGTTGCCCATGCAGTGGTTCTATGAACCCAATTACGAAAGCGGCCGCGCCCAGCGCTGGGCCATCGGCATGGCCGACGAACAGCCTTTCTGCGTAGCCGGCCTGTGGCGCGCCTGGGAAGAGGCTGAAGGCGGGTATGCATTTTCGTTTACCCAGATCACCATCAACGCCGACGACCATCCCTTGATGAATCGTTTTCACAAGCCCGGCGAAGAAAAGCGCAACCTCGTCATCATCCCGCGCGCCCACTATGCCGACTGGCTGCATGCCGGCCACCCCGAACGGGCGCGCGAGCTGCTGCTGAACTATCCCGCCGGCGACATGAAGGCCTGGCCCGCGCCCAAGAGCGAACCCGATGGCCGCGCTCAGCAGGGCGCGTTCCTGTTTTGAATTTCCCTCGCGGCGCCGGGCTTGCCCTGCCGTTGTAAAGAATTGTTGACCTTGCTGATGATTTTCTGTGAAATTGCGCGGTGGCATGTTGCCGTCCGCGCTTGAAGGACATGCCACGGGTCACGTCATCATCACAACATCAGGGGAACGGGGCATGGGGATCATCAGGTCAGGCAATACGGGGCGGGCATGCAGGTGGGGCGGCGTATTGCTGGCCAGCGCCTGGGTACTGGGGCAGGGCAGTGCGGCGGCCCAGGAGGCCACGGCCAGCCAGGCCGGCATCGTCAAGGTCCTGCAAGGCGACGTGCGCGCCGAGCGCAGCGGCAAGAGCCGCCCCTTGTCCGCCGGGGAACGGCTCTACGCCGGTGACCGCGTGGTCACCGCCGCCGCCAGCTCGGTCGGTTTTACCTTGCGGGACGATACGCTCATCTCCCTCGGCTCCAACAGCCAGTTCCTGCTCGAACAGTTCGCCTACAACGAAACGACCGACGAAGGCAGCATCGCCGTGCGCCTCTCCAAGGGCACGCTGCGCTACGTCTCGGGACTGATCGGCAAGCGGTCCCCGCAGAGCCAGTTGCTCTCGACCCCCACGGCCACCATCGGCATCCGTGGTACCGACTTCATCGTGGAGGTGGCCGGTGAATAAAGCCTGGATGAGTTGCGCCGTGATGGCGCTGGTGGCCCTGCTGGCAGGATGCGCGGGCCCCAAGGAGCGTTTCGTGCTGCTGCCGCAGGCCGACGGATCGGCCAGCAGCATCGTGGTCAAGACAGCCAGCGGCGAGACCGCGCTGAGTTCGCCCTATGCGGCCGTGGAAACACGCGGCGGCAAGCCCGAGCCGACCCAGACCCTGTCGGCCGCCGAAGTGGAGCGCCGCTATGCCGAGGTCATGCGCAGCCTGCCGGCGCGACCGCGCAGCTACGACCTGCTGTTCGAACTGGGCACCGATCGTCTTACGCCGGCCTCGCAGGAATTGCTCAAGAAGGCCATCGCCGAGATCAAGGAATTTCCCGCCGGGGAATTCATCCTCACCGGCCATGCTGACGCCATCGGCAGCGATGCCAGCAATGATGCCTTGTCTCTGCGCCGCGCCCGCCTGATCGAGCGCGAACTGCAGCGCGCAGAGGTCAAGGCCCTGAGCATCGAAGTCATCGGCAAGGGCGCACGCGATCCGCGCGTGCCGCAGAAACGCGGCGTGGCCGAGCCGCGCAATCGCTTTGTCGAGATCAAGATAAGGTGAGCACACCAAGTGACCCGGTGGCCGCAGCGATTTCGCTGGGGCTGCCGGGCGCGCTGTGCGCACCTGTTCCGGGAATAAATGCTTTGCGAGCTATCCAATAGCTCAGCAGTAGAGTGTGTGCGATACAACTAGGAAATTTCCTGATATTGCGGCAATGATATAAAACATAAGATCACGCCATCGACCCGAACCTCCTATGCAAGGACGCATGGCCATGATCCACACTCTTCTTCACTACGGCAGTTATGCCGCCGCGTTCTATGCCGCCTATGTCGTGGTCGGGATGGCGGTCTCGGGCGTATTCCTGTGGCGCATACTGCGGCAGCCTCAGGTGCGCATAGTGCCAGCCATGCTGCCCGCGCCTGTTGTACCGGAAGAATTGCCTTCGGGCTTGCAGTAACGATGGGGGAGCCCGGCGGCACATTTTCGTGGGGACATTTGTGAAGCGCGGACGATCGGCAAGCATGCAAAAACGCGCCGTCCCTTGATCGGGGAAGCGGCGCGCGGGCCTGGCGATCAGGCTGCCGGTTAAGGCGAATCAGCTGATTCAGCTGTTCTTGTGACTTTGCTGTCCGGCCTTGACGTGCTGCTCATGCGAGCCGCCCCGGGTGGAATCACCCTGCTGCTGGCCACTGCCGCTGCTGCTTTGATTCTGCTGGTCATTCTTGTGGCTCTGCTGTCCGGCCTGGACATGCTGCTCATGCGATCCGCCACGGGTGTTGCCACCCTGCTGCTGGCCGGAAGAACCGCTGCTCTGGTTCTGCTGGTCGTTCTTGTGGCTTTGCTGTCCCGCCTGGACGTGCTGTTCATGCGATCCGCCACGGTTGCTACTGCCTTGCTGCTGGCCGGAAGAGCTGCTGCTCTGGTTCTGCTGGTCATTCTTGTGGCTTTGCTGGCCGGCCTGAACATGCTGCTCGTGGGAACCTCCGCGGGATGCGCCTTGATTCTGATTCGACATGATTTCACTCCTTGATGAATGCCCTGCGCTCATGCGCAGTTCTTGCATCATCGCGCCTGGGCTCAGGGCCAGGGATCGGTGAAGCTCCCTTGATGGTGTCAGTGTCGGCTGTCGGACGGGTAGCGTCTTCGTTACCACTGGCGGCCGAGCTGAAGCAAGCCTGGCGCGGCCGTCTTACTGCACGCCTTCCACCGTGGAGAGCAGTCGATCAAAGGAACAGGGTTTGGTCAGCAGGGCAGAAAATACATCCAGCGCCTGCCAGGAGTTGGTCATCGGGGTGGCGCTGAGCAGCACCACGGGAATGCCCGAGAAGCGCTCATCGCCCTTGATGCGGGTGGCCAGTTCGAGTCCATCCATGACCGGCATGCGCAGATCGGTCAGGACTACATCGACCGGGTCATGAGCGCAGGCCATGACCTGCAACGCATCTTCGCCATTGGCGGCTTCGAGCACGCAATAGCCCACGCCCTGGAAGACTTCCGCAAAAATGCTTCTGACATCCTTGTTGTCTTCCACAATCAGCAGGGTGCGAGCGCGATTGCTCGGATTCATGAAGCGATCTCCGGGTGGATTGGCTACGTCCTGACACCAGAACGAACGGCTCTGAGATTATGTGACTGAAATTGAAAAACTTGCATCAGGCATTTCCTGAATCGCGGGAAAACCGCGCTGACAGCATCGTAAGAATATGCGCTTCACCTGCGTGTCAGCCCGCGCACCGCTAGAATGTGCGTTTCGTCGACCTGCGCGGGCGGCCGGGCAGGGCGGCGGCATTGGTGAGAGCCTCCCACCCCCTTACTTCACAAGGATCCGCGATGTCCCTGGAAAGCCTGCTGCTGTTCATCCCTTCCTGCTTTGCGCTGAACATGGCTTTCGGGCCCAACAACCTGCTCTCCATCACCATCGGTGCGCATCATGGCTTGCGCCCTGCGCTGCTGGCGGCTGCCGGGCGCCTGGTGGCGTTTGCCTTGATGATCGGGGTGGCGGCACTGGGCATGGGGGCCTTGCTGATGGCCTCGCAGATGGCTTTCACGGTGGTCAAGCTGCTGGGGGCGGCTTATCTGGTCTGGCTGGGATGCAAGCTCTTCCTTGCCAAGGCCCAAGTGAGTGGCCAGCGCCTCGAGCCGCAGCAGGGCATTGCCGGCTACGTGCGCAAGGAGTTCCTGGTGGCCATCGGCAACCCCAAGGCCATCCTGGTGTTTACGGCCTTCTTCCCGCAGTTCGTGGTCCCTGAAAATTATTTATCCAGTTTCCTCACCTTGGGGGCGATTTTCCTGGCGCTCGAACTGGTGGCCATTGCGGCCTATGCCTACGCGGGAACGCGGCTCAAGGGCCTGCTGCAGGATGCGCGCGGTTTGCGCTGGATGAACCGCATCAGCGGCGGCATGATGGTCTTCTTCGGGATGGTACTGGCGCTGGCCAAGCGACCGGCGGCATGAGCCGCCGTGTTTCCCGGCTTACGGGAAAGTCAGCTCCAGGCCGAGCATGCGCGAGATGAACATGGTGCCCACGCCCAGGACCACCAGCGACACCACGAAGATCACGGCCACCTTGCCGCTGGCGCGCAGCACGGCGCGCTGTTCTGCCTGCTTGCCCTTCCTGCCCTGGTCGTAGTGCCATTTGATGGCGTAGAACATGCCGATGCCAAGCACGGCCACCTTGAAGATGATGAAGACGATTGGAACCCAATCCATGATGTCTGGCCTTCGATTCGCTGGGAGATCAATCCGGTGCCAGCTTTGCGAATCTGAAAGTAGCAGAGGTGAATCACTGTCTCGGTAACAGTGTCCTGTGCATTCTAACCAAGGCTTTGTATGCGGGTCCAGCAGACATGATCCATACAAGCTGCACCAAGCCTGCCAGCACAGTCCCGCTGGCAGGCCTGGCTTGTCCTGGGTGAGGCCGCAGGCTATTTCATCAAGACCTGCAGCTGGCTCACCGCTTCGTTGACCTGTGCGATTTCATTGGTCTGGTTGCTGGCGGAGGAGCTGATGGTCTCGATGATGCCGGTGATGTCGCTGATGGAATCGACCATGGTGCTCATGGTCTTGCCGGCATTCTTGACCAGCTCGGTGCCTTGTCTTGCCTCATTCACCGAGCCGCCGATCAAGGTCTTGATTTCGCTGGCCGATGCCGCGGTACGTTGTGCCAGGCTGCGGACTTCACCGGCGACCACGGCAAATCCGCGTCCGTGTTCGCCGGCGCGGGCGGCCTCGACTGCTGCATTCAGGGCCAGCAGATTGGTACGGAAGGTGATCTCGTCGATCACGCCGACGATTTCGGTGATCTTTGCGGCACTGGCATTGATGGCCGCCATCTTGTTGACGACCTCTTCCATCACGGCTCCGCCCTGTTGGGCGATGGAGGAGGTGGCCTTGACCAGGTCGTTGGCCTGCCGGGCGCTGTCAGAGCCGGCGCTGAGGGCCTCGGTCAGGCCCCCTACTGCGGCCTGCAGGGTTTGTGTGGCCTGCGTCTGGATAGTCACGTCGGTGGCATATTTGACCACCTTGAAGACGCGTCCGTTCATGTCGAAGATGGGGTTGTAGTTGGCCTGCAGCCACAAGGCGCCGCCATTCTTTTTCACGCGGCGATACAGGCCGCCATCGTATTGCCCGGCTCCCAGGCGCTTCCAGAATTCCTGATAGTGTTTGGAAGCGCGCTCGGCGGGTTCGACGAAAATGGCATGATGCTTGCCGACGATTTCCTGGAGCGAATAGCCGACTGCGCGCAGGAAATTGTCGTTGGCGTGCAGGATGGTGCCGTCCACATCAAACTCGATGACCGCGCGGACCTTGTTGATGGCAGTGATCTGCCCGGAGAGATCGGCGGCCTGCAGTTGCTGTTGCGTGACATCCCGTGCGTACTTGACGATCTTGAAGGGACGCCCCATGGCATCCATGATCGGGTTGTAGGTCGCCTGGATCCAGACCTCGTTGCCAGACTTGGTGATGCGGCGATAGAGGCGCTGGTCGAATTCGCCCCGTCCCAGTTTCTGCCAGAACTGCGCGTACTCCGGCGCATCGCGTTCTTCTGGCGCGACGAAGATGCGGTGATGCTGCCCTTTGATTTCGTCCAAGGTGTAGCCCATCAGGTCCAGGAAATTCTTGTTGGCCTTGATGATGGTGCCATCCAGCCGAAACTCGATGACGGCAACCGCCTTGTTGATGGCAGCAAGCTGGCCGAGCATGTCAGCCTTCTTTTTACTGAGGCGGGAGAAAAATGAGAGCATGTCAATAAGCGCCATTCTGGAACCTGATGTTTTGGTGGATGCCTGTTCCTTTCCATCTCGCCGATGGGTTGGGAACTGATCCTGATTTTTGTATGGATGCTTCACTGCCATAGCTCTGTCTATTTTCGGGCCAAGCAGGACGCAATACTTTCTGACATCAAGGGTAGAGAGAATCGGACGGAAATGCCATCGGGGTTTTCCTGATGAGCTGGCAACAAACGACGCGGCAAGTTACCATGCGGCCCGTATGGCAACAAGACAAAAAAAGGCAGCGCCGCGCAAGCGAGCCACCTCAGGCAAAAGCAAGCAGAAGCGATCGGGACCCTTCCGCCGTTTCCTGATTTCATTCACCAGCACGACGATCCTCGTCTTCAGCATTGCCAGTTGCGTATTGAACCCGCAGCTGGCTGATGGCCTGCGCGAGCGATTCAGTCTGCCGCACCTCGAGCTGCCCGCCGAGGACCTGCCCGCCCCGGCGCGGCACGCTGATTCCGCGCACACCACCGTCACGCGCTTTGCGCAATGCCCGCAGTTCTTCCCGGGCGCACATCCGGCGCAATTGCCTGCGGGGCCGCATTTGCGGGAGCTGTGTTTCAGCGCCTTCGCCGTGCTCTACAACAGCCAGACCAAGACCCCCTTGGTGGTCGTGGAGCGCCTCAATCGTGCCGCGCTGGTGCATGCACGCGAGCAGCACCGCACCGACCGTTTCTACCCGGAGGCCCGCTTGCCGCGCGCCGAGCGTGCCGAGCTGGAGGACTACCGGGGTTCGGGCTATGCGCGAGGCCACATGGCGCCGGCCGGCGACATGTCCACGCCGGAGGCGATGGCGCAGAGCTTCTCGCTGGCCAATATGGTGCCGCAGAACCAGAAGCACAATTCCGGACCGTGGTCCAAGGTCGAGCGTGATACGCGCAAGTACGTCATGCGCGCGCGGGGTGATGTCTTCGTCTTTACCGGCCCCTTGTTTGAGGCCGCGCCGAGCACCATCGGCGGCGGCCATATCGCGGTGCCTTCGCAAATTTTCAAGCTGGTGTATGACGCCAGCAATGGACGGGCCTGGGCGTATATACAGGCCAATCGCGCCGATACCGTGGTGGAAGCGCCGATGGATTACGCGGGCTTCGTGCGCAGGACGGGATTGCAATTGCTGGGGCAGGGTGGGGGTGCGGCCGCATCGTGAGCAGCATGCCAGGTACTTCGGCTGAATTACGGCAGAAAATCATTTTTACTCACACGATTGAAAGCAGGGTTTCTTCCCCATACTGCCATGGCTTAGACGTCTCCCTCCGAACACGTAGATCGAAGCATGACCCCACAAGGAACCAATGCGATGATGATTTCCGGCACCCAGGCCACGACACTGGCAGCAGCAGCCAAGCTGAGCTCGACAGCGCCCCAGGCCGCAGCAGATTCAGATAAAAGACCGGCAGGCGATTCGACCAAGGTCACGATTTCCTCCGAAGCTCTGCAGCAAGCCAGCGTGGCCGGAGCGCAGACCGATGAGCTTGCCAGCCCGTATCGCCTGACGGGTCCGGCCACCCTGGTGAGCTCCCTGAACCCGGTCGTTTATCAGATGCCGGAAAACCTGATCAAGGAGATGGAGGTCCGTGCCAAAGAGGAGGCGGCCCGCAACGCAGTGAGCGCGCAGTACGCAAGCGAGCATGCCTATCAGACGGTCGGGCAGGTGCTGGTCAACGGCCAGCTGTTTGCCGAGGTCAATGATGCAGGCGGCTATGGCTCAGTCAAGAATTCCATTCCCGGCCTGAGCGAAGCCCCGTTGAATCCGCAGCAGCGACTCGAAGAGATCGCCCAAGCCGTGAAGGGGCAGGGCAAGGTAGAAATCAGGACTTCCGATTTTCTGCCCGGCCCGGGCGGCGGGGGTGGTCCGGGCGCGCCGGAATCCATGCTGCCGGCTTTCACGGCACGAAGCATGCATGAAATCTTCGCCGAGGCGATGGAGGCGGCCGGGCGTTTGCGCTCCGGCACGTTGCCGGCGCCGGGGTCTGATCATTCCTAGATTCTCCTGGGTGCGCGCGAGTATTAGCTGATTCGGAATACTGGCTTTCCATTTGGCAAAAAAAATTAAATCAAGAATTCTTGTTGAAGTTGTCACAGGCGGCATCGTCCAGCCGTCTTGAGTGCAGCGGGATATTGAATTTGCATCCGCTCCATTCAACTTCAAGGAAGGATTCATGAAACGTCCAAATTGGTTTCACATTTCCGGCGAGGGCGCCAAGGCTGTTGGCGCGCTTCATCATTACGTCACCACCAGCACCGGCTTGCACGATCAGTTGATCCATCTGGTCTTCTTGAGGGTGTCGCAGATCAACGGATGCGCGCACTGCATCGACATTCACACGCGCGACCTGATCAAAGGCGGGATGTCGGTTGACAAGGTGGTTCTGGTGCCGGTGTGGGAGGAAGCAGGCTATCTGTTCACCGATCAGGAAAGGGCGGCGCTGGCCTGGGCAGAAGAAGTGACGCTGGTCAGCCAAACGCATGCGTCCGACGATGCCTATGCTGCGGCTCTGGCCGTCTTCGGCGAAAAGCCTCTGGTTGAACTCACCATCGTGATCGCCACCATGAATGCCATCAATCGCATGGGCATCAGTTTTCGCATGAAGCCGCTGGCCAAGGCCTAGCATTGTTTGTGGTAACAGGCCTTTGGCCAGCATGGCCAAATGGACAAAGGGGTTTCAGATGAATGTCTGGAGCCCCTTTTTTTGTCTGGTGCTGACGGGCGGTAGTGCTTTGGGTTTCTCAGGGATTTCCTGATGCTCGGAAGAAAGCGGCTGCACTATGCTTGAGCTCAATATCTTCCTGGAGGCAACGATGAGCATCACAGCTTTAGCCGTCAGTCATCACATGGTCCTGGTCAAGAACGTGGCCTATCTCTCGGTCAGCGGAGTGGAATTCAGTGACAGGATGCGCACGGTCCTTTCGAATGCAGTTGCCCACATCAGCTTTTCCGGCAGTGTCAACGAGGCGCAAGCAAGATTGATGCTGCGCACTGCGGTGGAAGAGGAATTGGCCGACCCGCGGATAGAACATCCACGCTATGCGCAGGCCCTGAGTTGCGCCAGGGAAATGCTGGCGGGTGAGCTCATCCCCGCTTGATCCTTGCTCGCCGGGCTTGACAGCCGGGATGCGCCATAGCGCTTGCAGTGCATTGATCCCGTCGTGGCACAGGAAATCGCTGAAGATTTGTCGATCAAAAATCGCAAATCCTCGTGACTACTCAGACTGATCGTATATTTTCTTTGATCCAAATCAACTTTGGACGTTTTATTTTCAAATATTTTTTTCGGTTAGCGGGAATTTCCTGATCGTTGAGATAGGGTAATGCTCCATAACTATTAAGCGTGTTTTTCAATTCTCGTGGGGGGAGTATGAAGAATCTCAAAATTGGTCAGCGTCTTACCTTGGGACTGGCTGCTGTCATCTTTTTGCTTGTCTGTGTCGCCGGGTTCGGTCTTCGGCAAATATCGTCACTGAATGACCGGATAGAATTCCTGACCTCAGTGGACGAGGGGAAATTGAAGGCGCTTGCCAAGACGCAGTTTGGCATCACGTTGCGTGCCATTGCTGCGCGCAATCTCACTCTCATTACTGATCCGGCTTTGCAAAAGAACGACGCGCTTCTGGTCGCCAAGACGCAAAAGGATATCAATGAGGGGCTCGCGGAATTGAAACGACTGGTGGCCGAGTCGGCAGCTTCTGATGCCGAACGTCAGCTGGTCGAGCAACTGGTCGATCTCGAAAAGCAGTATTACCCGGTGGCGGTAAAGGTGGTCGAGCTCGCCATGGCCTTGAAGAATGACGAGGCGCGAGTTGCCCTGAACAAGGAGTGCATGCCGATTCTTCAGTCGGTCATTACGCATGTTCAGAAAATCAACGATTACCTCTATCAAAACTCCCAGGAAAACGCAGCCGCAGCGGATCGCGCCTATGTACAGGCGAAATTGACGATGGCCGGTATCAGTGCGCTGGCATTGGTCGTCGGGATGCTGATCGCCTGGCAGCTGACCCGGTCGATCGCAGTACCCTTGGCGGGTGCGGTAGAGATTGCCCGCAAAGTGCGCGATGGCGACCTCACCAGCCGCATCAGCGTGGATAGCCGCGACGAAGTAGGCGAGCTGGTCGGCGCGCTGAAAGACATGAATGAAAGTCTGGCCGCCATCGTCACCGATGTTCGCGAGGGGACACACACCATTGGCGCGGCTTCCGGAGAAATTCAACGCGGAACCGTCGACCTGTCGGCGCGTACGGAACAGCAAGCCAGTTCGCTGGAGGAAACTGCGTCCGCCATGGAGCAGCTTACGGCCACCGTCAAGCAGAATTCCGAGAACGCGGGTCAAGCCAATCGGCTGGCCAACGATGCCTCGAACATTGCGGCCGAGGGCGGCGAAGCCGTTGCTCTTGTGGTCGATACGATGAGAGCCATCAGCGGTTCATCCCGCGAAATCGTGGAAATCATCAGTGTCATCGACGGTATCGCGTTCCAGACCAACATCCTTGCCTTGAATGCCGCAGTGGAAGCAGCCCGGGCGGGCGAGCAGGGGCGAGGTTTCGCTGTCGTGGCAGCAGAGGTGCGGGCGCTGGCCCACCGGTCCGCCAGCGCAGCGAAGGAAATCGAAGCATTGATCAACCAGTCGGTGACCAGGATCGCCACTGGCGAGCAACAGGTGAACCAGGCCGGCGCGACGATGGGCAGGGTGGTCGAGAGCATCAAGAACGTCTCGGGCATCGTCCAGGAAATCAGCGTTGCCAGCGCCGAGCAGACGCGAGGACTTGAGCAGATCAACCAGGCCATCGCACAAATCGATGAAGCCACGCAGCGAAACGCCGCTCTCGTCGAAGAAGCTTCTGCTGCATCGTCAACGATGAAGCAGGAAGCGGCCTCGCTGACACAGCTGGTCAGTACCTTCAAGCTGTCTTCGACGGCCGGATCCGTCGTGGTCGATATCCCGCAGCGTCAGTTCGAAACGCTGCCCGCCTGAGGACAAGCTTACCTTCATGCCTATGCTTCGGCCGGCTGTGCGTTAGTGCAGCCGTCCAGCAGGCATCCCCTCCACACGCTCATTGTTCTTCAGCGCAAGAGCAACACATTTCCATCTTCAAAAAACCATCATGGACAATTTTCAAAAAGAAATTGATGAGCGCACGAACCTGACCTCCACCAACAAATTCGAACTGCTGCTCTTCCGTGTCGGGACCCCGGATGGCTCTACCGACAGGCCTGGAGAACTTTACGGCATCAATGTTTTCAAGATCCGGGAAATCGTTCCGATGATGCCCATCACTGCGGCTGCGGGCATGACGCCGCCGATGATGGGGATGGTCAATATTCGTGGCCAGGTGATGTCCGTAGTGGACTTGTCGGCGGTCACGGGTTGCACGGCGTCGCAAGGGCTCAATATTCTTCTGATTACGGAATTCGCCAGGCATACCCAAGCCTTTGCAGTTGAATCGGTGGAAGAAATTGTTCGCCTGGACTGGAGCCAGGTGCTGCCAGCTGATGCCCACGCTCCGGGCGGGTTGGTGACCAGCATCGCGCGTATGGATACTGAGCGCGACGGAGGCCGCCTGGTGCAGGTCCTGGATGTGGAGCACATCCTGAACCTGGTCTCCCCGATGAAGGAATCGATCGAACCGAGCAAAGGTGGTGTCCGCCCGGTCACGTTGAAGCCAGGTACTGTCGTGCTGGCCGCCGATGATTCCCGAGTGGCACGCGCATTGATAGAGCAGTGCCTCAAGGAATTGAATCTTCCGTTCATCATGGCCACCGATGGGCTCCAGGCCTGGAACAAGCTGCAGCAGCTGACTGCCGAAGCCGAGGCCGAGGGCAAGTCGGTCACTGACAAGGTGGCGATGGTGCTGACGGATCTTGAAATGCCCGAGATGGATGGTTTTACCTTGACCCGCAAAATAAAGGGTTCTGACAAATACAAGCGCCTTCCCGTGGTGATCCACTCATCGCTGACCGGGGCCGCCAACGAGGATCACGTGCGCTCTGTCGGGGCGGATGGATATGTCGCCAAATTTGCGCCCAGTGATTTGGCCGCGATGTTGGGGAAGGTGCTGCCTGCATAGGGCTCATTGCCTGGCAATTTTTTCAAAAGCGGCAGCAAGCCTCAAAAGGCTTGCTGCCACTGCGCCTGTTTCTTCAGCGGCCTATACGGTAGGAACAGTACCGCCATCTATCCGAACCTCGGTCCCGGCGATCGACGCGGATCTCGGGGATGCCAGGAAAGCGATCAGATCAGCGACCTCATTGGGTTTCGCTGGCCGTCCTGCGGGAATGCCTCCCAGCCAATCCATGATGATTTTCTTGCCGCCCTCGTAGTCTGTGCCGGCATGCGCCGCCGTGCGCTGCGCAAATGCTACCGATGCTTCGGTCTCAATCCAGCCAGGTGCAACGCTGAGCACGCGGACTCCCTTGGGGGTTACCTCTCTGGCCAGTGCCTTGCTGTAGGTCGAGAGGGCCGCTTTTGCAGCGGCATAGGCGGTCGTCGATTCGGGCAAAGGCAGCACGCGCTGGATGGAACTGACGTGGATGATGACCCCCGAGCCTTGGTCCAACATGCCCGGCAACAGCGCACGGTCCATGCGCACGGCCGGCATCAGGTTCAGGTTGAGTTCGGCGAACCAGTGCTCATCACTGATCGCGGCGAAACCGCCCCCGGGCGTCTTCGATCCGCCGAGCACGTTGATGAGGATATCCACGCCCCCCCACTGCTTCAACACCGTCTCGGAAAAACGTCGTGTGCCCTCTGCCGTGGACAGGTCGGCCGCGACGTAGATGACGCCCTCGGCCGAATGCTGGGGCAAGCTACGGGCCGATGTGGCCACCCGTGCGCCAGCCTGCGCAAGGGTTCTCACGACGGCGGCGCCGAGACCCTGTGTGCCGCCGGTCACCACGGCGCGCAGGCCGCTCAGGTAGAGGTCAAAGCTCATGCCGTGATCTCCAGCGATGCGATCAGGCCTCGTTCAAGGCCAAAGCGGTAGGACAGCACAATCGGACTTCCGGGGAAGTTGCCGGTGACGTTGGCGCGAACGCATTGGAGGTCGCCCTCCTGCTGGATGTCCAGGGGCACACTGGTCGCACCGTACTGTGCCGATGCCTTGGCCAGGAAGGCCGTGATCGCCGCGACTCCGGTGTAGGTGTGGCCGTCATCCTTCATGATGGCCTGCGCCGTGAAGCAGCGCGCCAGCGCTTCAGGGTTGTGTTCGGCCGCGAAATACGCGGCGATTGGGTCGGGCAGATTCAAGGTGTTCACGTTGGTTGGCTCCATACGGTCAATAAGGCCACAGGATGCGCGTCAAAGTGAATTTAGTTAATATCCCTTAATCTTGATGAACTATGTAGTAAAAAATACATAATGCGCGGATCCGATTTTAACGAATTGAAGGCATTCGTGGCCGTGGTGGAGCGCCAGAGTTTTGTGCGCGCGGCGGAGCATCTGGGTCTGTCGCCGTCGGCACTGAGCCAGACCATCCGGCAGCTCGAACAGCGCATCGGCGCCCGTCTTCTGAATCGCACCACGCGCAGCGTCGCGCCCTCGGCCAGTGGAGAGCTGCTCTACAGCCGCGTGGCTCCGCTGTTTCGTGAAATGGCCGCAGCCGTCGCAGAGGCCAGCGAGGCCACCGGAAAAATGAGCGGCACGCTGCGCATCAACACATTGGGGATTGCCGCGAGAACCGTCATTGCGCCTCGGCTGGCGCGTTTTCATCAGGCGAACCCTGGCGTGGTGCTCGACATCGTGGTTGACGACACGCTGGCCGATATCGTGGCGGGCCGTTTCGATGCGGGTATCCGCGTGGGTAACCGGGTCGAGAAGGACATGGTGGCCATCCGCCTGACTCCTGACCTGAAGATGGTTGCCGTGGCTTCTCCAGACTACCTCGCGCGCCGGGGGATACCCAGGTCTCCTGCGGATCTGCATGCGCATACTTGCATCAACTGGCGGTTGCAGACGGACGGCAGGCACTATCGCTGGGAGTTCAAGAAACGGGGCCGGCAAGTCGACGTCGCGGTGGAGGGGCCCGTCGTGACCAATCACGCTGACATCGGCATTGCTGCGGCGCTGGACGGGCTTGGCATTGCTTATCACTTTGAGCGGGATGGCGTGGATGAACTGCTGGCCCAGGGACGGCTGGTCCAGGTGCTGGCGGACTGGTCAATATCGCGGCCGGGATTGTTTCTCTATTATCCGAACAGGCGGCATCGGCCGGAGTTGTTGGGGGCGTTCATTGATTGTTTGCTGGATCGGGATACGGTTGATTGACGCTTGCTCACTCAGCCCGATGACCGCATTTCACTTGCAAGCGCGATAGCATCCCGGCTCGGCGGGCGACCGAATTCACGCGAATATTCACGGCTGAACTGGGTCGGGCTCTGATAGCCAACTTCGTGCGCCGCCGCCATGACACTGTATCCGGCCGCAATGAGCAGGGTGCGAGCTTGCAGGAGCCGGATCTGCTTCTGGTATTGCAAGGGGCTCAGTGCAGTAACCGCCTTGAAGTGGCGGTGAAAAGCCGACACGCTCATCGCGGCGCTGCCGGCGAGGTCTTCTATGCGCAGAGGTTGCGCGTAGTCACGGCGGATTTGCTGAATGGCCAGATTCACCCTTGCCAGAGCGCTGTCCGGCAGCGCGATATCGCGCAGCATCCATCCCATCGGACCCTGCAGTACGCGGTAGAGAATTTCTCGTTCGTACACTGGCGCCAGTGCCGCAATATCTGCTGGTTGCTTCATCAGCCTGAGCATCCTCACCCATGCATCAAGCAGTTCGCGCGTGACAGGCGCGACGGAAAATGCACGTGCGTCACCAAGACGGTTGGCAGTATCAGGCAGATCCCCCAGGAGGTTGGAAATGATCCTGGCGTCCAGCGTCAGGCTGACCGCAAGATAAGGCGCGCCATCGGCGCCGGCATGGACTGTGCCTGCTGCGGGCAGGTCCACCGACATGACGAAGTAAGTGGCCGGATCATAGTGCAGGCAGCGTCCGCCCACTGTCATGGATTTTCCGCCCTGCAAGATCAGGTTGATCATGGGATCGTAGACGGCCGCCAATTGATGCTGTGGTATCGCCCCCTGCACCATGGCTACGCGAGCAATACCGGTTTCAGTACGGCGATTTTCGGCGCCCGCAGCCAGCGCACGCAGCTCTCTGAGTTGATCATCCATGGCTGGATTAAACCGTAGCGCGACCAGGTTGGCAATAAAGAAGCAGGAACAGGCAGATTTAAGGCATGAACCGGCAGGCTTGCCCGGGCGCGATTCTCTATCGTTGAGGCTTCACATCACCCCTTGCCGTAGCTATCGATAATCAATCGAATATCGTCCTTATCACTGGCGGCAGCCGTGGCATCGGCGCTGGCACCGCACTGGAATGCGCCCGATCGGCATGCTGCTCACCCGCGAGGGCGGTTGGATCAACGGACAATCTATCGAAGTCGCGGGCGGCTACTTCATCTGAATCGAAAAGGAGAAACCAGCATGTTGGACCATGTATTTCTGTCAGTCAGCGATATGGAACGTTCCGTCGCTTTTTACACTGCCGTGCTCGCGCCGCTCGGCATCGTCAGTCGGCATGACTATGATGGCAAAGACGGGCCGCCGGGCCACCCCGACTTGAAGGGTTTCGGCGCCAACGGGCGGATGTTCTTCTGGCTGCGCGAAGGTGTGGCCGAGGGCAGGGCGGCCCATGTCGGTTTCGTCGCGCATAGCCGTGAACACGTTGACGCGGCGTATGCCGCCGCCATGATGGCCGGCGCTACCGACAATGGTCCTCCGTCGCCGCGTCTCTACTATGACCCACGATATTACGCGGCCAACGTACTGGATCCGGACGGCTACAGCCTGGAGTTCGTCTACAAGAGCTGGCAGCATGAGGAGCGATGATGGCGGAGGCGATGGAGATCACCACTTTTCACTTGAGCCGGGGCGTGACGATGAAGGACTTCATCGCAGCCAATACCGATGTGGATGAATGGCTTAAAAGGCAGCCCGGATTTATCTTGCGTCGGATGAGCCAGCGGAGAGATGGCCTGGTGACGGATATGCTCCTGTGGACTTCGGTGGCCAACGCTGAACGCGCTGCGCGCGGCATCGTTACCGAGCTGGCCGGTTCGCCTGTGCATGCTGCTATCGACCAGGCCACGGTCGAGTGGTCAGTCGAGCTGTGCCGGCATCGCATTAACTAAGACTTCCGCAATCGGCCAGAAGAGGCCATTTCCTTAAAAAATGCCCAACGAGAGATTGGGCTTTTTTTATGAGCTGAAAGAAGGAATACGAACGGCGGTCATAAAAAATCAGGTAATTCAATTGGCTTTCATAGTCCAATTGGACTATGTCAAATCGGAATTATTGCTGCTAGCCTACGGCCGGATTTTTCTTCTTTAAGTTCCTCCCGTATGGGCGCCAGATGGGTGCTCCATAACTTATTTTGGTCATGCTGCAGTAAATCAGTACAACAACAATTCAGCGACGGATCGCTCGCCAATCGCGCCTGGCTGAATCAAAAATAATCCAAAAAAAATACCGAACCGCCTGGGGCGCAAATGAAATACAAATTAATGTCTGGAGATCGCAATCTGTGTTCATTCCTTATCCGTATTGTGTTCTTGTTGATGTCCTGCTTAGTTTGGATCAACCCTGGACATGCCGCTGTGCTGCTTCCAACCGGCACCGCTGGAGTTGCTTATTCCTACAGCATTGTTATTCCCTCAGATGATCCAAGCTGCAGTTCTGGCATCAATTTCAATGGCCGCCTACCAACGGGAATGGGATTTTCATATTCAGGTTGTACGCTGACTTTCATCGGTACACCCAGAAATACAGGTAGCTTCTCAATGACGTTTAAAGCCGTCGGTTCATCTGGTGTCCCTACCGCCTATCAATTAGATATCCAGGCCTTTGCTACCAGCATCGCGTTGTCCACCTCTGCCACATCGATCAGCTATGGCGATCAGGTAACGCTCTCTGTAGCCCTTCTCAGTGGCGCTGCGGCGACGGGAAGTGTGACGTTCAAAGATGGTGCCAATACAATCGGATCTGCAACGGTGAGCGGAAATGCGGCGTCATTGTCGATCAACACGCTCAGCCCCGGGACGCACGATATTACGGCTGTTTACTCGGGTGACAGTTACAACGCCACAGTGACTTCCAGTGCTGTTACCGTTACAGTCAGCAAGGTGACGCCCACTATTTCGGTCTCCGCTTCAAATACGGCCCCTTCAGCAGGAGCCAGTGTCAGCATCACTGCTAACCTGAATAGCCCTTTGCCTGTCACCGGCACGGTTATTTTCAAAGATGGCTCAACCACGCTTGGTAGTGCCTCTGTCTCGGGAACATCCGCCACATTCAGTACCTCATCGCTTTCAGCTGGGTCACATTCCATCACGGCTGTCTATGGCGGGGATGCTTATAACCTCACTGTCACTTCAAGTGCTGTCAATATCAATGTAATCGCTGCACCGACCCTCACGCTCAGTACGAGTCAGTCGTCGGTCACGCTCGGTGGCAGCCTTACCTTCACTGCATCGCTTGCGACGGGAGCCTCACCTACCGGCACAGTGACGTTCAAGGACGGAGCAAGCACGCTAGGCAGCGTCTCTTTGTCCGGAACAACGGCCAGTTTCAGTACCTCTGCCTTATCTGCCGGCCAACATTCAATTACCGCTATTTATGGCGGTGACGCCAATAACCTGTCTGCTACCTCCAGTACCGTCGTTGTGACCGTGACTGCTTCACCCGGTCTGACACTGACCGCAAGTCAGTTAACCATCAACGTGGGCACTGCCATTACTTTGACAGCCAACCTCAGCGCAGGCGTTTCACCAACCGGTACGGTCACCTTCAAAGATGGTGCCAATGCAGTCGGCAGCGCCAATGTCGCCGGCTCATCCGCTTCTCTGATACTTTCCAACCTCGTTGCCGGGACGCACAGCCTGACAGCGAGTTATGCGGGCGACGCCAACAATGCCATGGCGAACTCTGGCGTAGTCACGGTTGTGGTGAATGCTTTGGTTCTCTCCCCCTCCGTTACCAGTGTTTTGCCTGCGAGCGGGCCTGCAGCCGGTGGCACTGCGGTCACTCTCAGTGGCAGCAATCTGGGCGGTGTCACCTCTGTCTCTTTCGGTGGAACTGCGGCAACCATAGTGGCCAGCTCCCAAACCAGTATTACCGTGACCACGGCGGCACATGATGCAGGTACGGTGGATGTCGTACTTGCCAGCAGCTCCGGCACGATTACGGCAAGCAAGGCTTACACCTACGCAGCCTTGCCAGATCCGACCAAAAACGCTGCCGTGATTGCCGGGCTGACTGCACAGGCACAGTCGGCAAGGATGTTCGCCAATACCCAACTCGGCAACTTTACGCAGCGCCTCGATTCCCTGCGCTCTGGACGGACTTCTTCCTCCTTTGGCTTGACGTTCAATAACCGCGCGCGTGATGTTGCTGCAGAGACGGCCTGGGCCAGGAATGGCGACGTTGTGGCCAGCCCGGTTATTTCTGATTCATTGCAATCCGGGGATTTGCGCAGCTTGCGTCATGGCTTGAAGAAAACGGCCCTGGGTGCCGAAAAGAGCACACCTGACGAGGCAGTAAAAGCCGCCAGTAACAATTACAACCTGCCGGAGATGCCTTCTGGTGGCGGCGAGATACCTCAGCCTTTTTTGCTATGGATAGGCGGGGCGGTTGATTTTGGAGAGCAAAAACCAGGTGTCGGCCAAAATGGCCTGCGCTTCACCACCAGCGGTATCAGCTTTGGCGGCGATTATCGTCTGGATGAAAAGCTGACGCTTGGTTTGGGCTTCGGTTATAGCCGTAGCAATAGCGATACCGATAACTTGGGCTCCAAGAGTATCGGTCAAGGCATGTTCACGGTCATCTATGGTAGCTATCGCCCCGTGAATCATTGGTACATTGATGGCATCCTCGGTTATGGTTCACTCGACTTCGACCTGACGCGCAATAACGTTGCAGACGGCGGCAGTGTCAAGGGCTCACGACGTGGCGGTCAGACATTCGCTTCGCTGACGAGCGGGTATGAGTTTGAGGGGGAGTCCTGGATGCTGTCGCCTTATGGTCGTCTCGATCTGGTACGTAGCAGTCTCAATCCATTCAGTGAAACCGGTGGAGCCAGCGCCCTTGCGTACTCGAAACAAACGATCAGCAGCGATGCGGTCTCACTTGGTTTGCGCGGTGAAGTGCGCCATGCGCTTGATATCGGTACGCTGGTGCCACAGGCTCAGATTGCCTATCAGCAAGGGCTGCAGCACAACGGCCGCGCCGGCATTTCGTACGCCGATCTTGCCGATGCGGGGCCTGCGTATTTTGTATCCGACTCGTCGCAAGATAATAAGCAATGGCTTTCCAACCTGGGCTTCAGACTATTGCTCAAGTCCGGCATGACAATTTCCATGTATTACAGCCGCAGCATCGCCAACGCTTTGGTGAGTGCGCAATCAGTGTCGCTGACGTTCAGTGGCAGGTTCTGAGCTGCAGGATGGTTGATTTGCATTGAAGACTGATCCACTCTCCCAAGAACTTTGCTTCCAAAGTTGACCCATGTTCAGAGCACAACCCTGCTCATGGCCGCGGGCGGGAGATGGGGGGGGATAGGCGGACCCTGCCGGGATCATTCGGCGCGACCGTATCAGAGATCGCATCTGCGTTCAGGAAATACCCGGTAGGTTCGACAATTCCCGTAATACGATTAGCCAAGCGTGGCGGGCGATGATGTAGTGCCGTGCATCGAGTCTGCAATCGGCCAAAAATCACGCGTCACTACATTCAGTGCCTTTGGGCATGGCATGCGGTGATGGACGTAGTCGGCCATCAGATAAAGATAGTAAGAAATACTGCCGCAGATTTTTTATCGAGGCGACGGGGTCGTAATAAAGTTAAGGATACTTAATATTTCGTCCTGATCAGTATTAAACCACTCATCACCAGGCGCATCTTCCTTCCATCTTCCTCGCGCTTTCAATACGGCATGAATCGCATCTTCAACTTGGGCGACACGCCGGACTTTCCAACTGCCCAGAATTTCCGGCTTTTCGAAGAAGCCTGCACCTTTGCACTGACTGTACACTCTTGTTTCCGCATCTGCTGCAGCAGTCATACCGATCTTGATCGGAAAAACCTCGTTTGATTTTTTGAGAACAGGAAAGGTAAACGCATAAATCCATCCGTTGAATTCCACATCCACTAACTCTTCAATTTCCTCGTCCTCATCTTCCGCAGCTTCTTGGGTGACTTCCTTGTCAGATTTCAGGCGATACAAGCCTGACTGTCCGAGCCAAACAAATGGAGATTCTCTTCCGCGTTTTGCTCTCAGAGAGGTAAAGAACCGGATTCCGCTACCGACTTGATTAAGTTTCCCCTCAGCATCACGAGCCGGGTAGCTTAATGCCATTTGCTCCTCAGTGAAGTATTGGGGCAGAAGGCGACTGATGACCGTGTTCAGCTTGAAAGGATCGCCTGTCAGGGCTTCAGGCTCGCCAGCAATTTCTGGCAGCAGGTGATAGCGTGCGAAGCGGTAACAAAATGACGCATTGGGTTCGAAAGGGAATGGCAGTGGTTTCATTATGTTTGCTGCTTCTAGGTTTTATTGGGGGGGGGAAGCGATTGTTCTTTACGCCAAAATGATGCCAGCAGCCTTGAGTCTGTCCATAGGATCGTTGATCCCAAATTGCCATCCTGCGGGCATTTTGTTTTTGAGTCCAAGCGTGACATCCAAGTGGAATCGCTCCTCGCTTGAAATCATGGCGATCAACAAGTTGCGCTCGATCATCTCGGCGACCGCCTCGATGGAACTGCCTTCGCGAAACATCCGTAACGCCTGGTCTCGGAGCAAAGCACAGGGAACTACGTGTTCTCTACGGTGGGCCCCTTTGAGAGAGCTTCCTATACGGACGTAGTCATCATGGACCAATACCTCGAATATGCGTGAATGAATTCCGAGAACGCCTTCCTCATGATGCCCGTGAATTACTTGAGCTGCTCGGAGAATGGCCCGTTTTTTCTTTTGCTCGGTTGTATAGCTCTGATTCATTGGTAGGGACGCTGCGAAGGCAGGAAGGTGTTGAGTCAAGGTCGTGAGCGATAATCACGTAGAAGAGTCTGAATTCTTCAGGGCCGCTATCTCGCCTCACCATGAAATACGGCTTACAGTAATTTTTAATAATAGCAATTATTTGAAAAGGGGAGCTCATGGGTAACAAAATCTCATTGCCAGGCAATTGGGTATGCGACGGTAGGGAATTGAAGCCGAAATCAGGGGCATCCTCGTCCAATACGTGGCTGTTCGACGGCAAGGAAATCAAGCCGAAATCGGGAGCATCGTCTTCGAATACCTGGAGATGGGATGGGAAGGAGTTGAAACCAAAATCGGGTAGCAATTCTTCCAATACATGGATAATAGATGGCAACAAGGTCAAACCGAAAAGCGGTGCCTCATCGTCAAACACCTATGAGGCAGGCGCTGGATCCATATTAATCATCGCCGGACAGCTGGTATTGAGGCTCTGGTAAATGACCCTGCGAGCGGCCACCGGCATTCCTTTCCTTCCTCTGACGGAGGGTGGTGAAATAGCGATGCCACAGTCGTTGATTGCTCTTTGTAAAAAAATCGATCTTCCAGGTCCGGTCCTATACTTGGAAGCCGAATACTTTGGAGGCGTCGGGACACAAGCGTATGCGGTGATCAACGGCGGCGAATTGGTTTCAGGTCCGATTGCCGGTGTTGACGCAATTAATTCGGCGCTCGCTTTGGTCGGTGTCAATGTCTCAGAGGATGAGGATAGATTTCGTGTTGTGGGACTGAATAAGTATCGCGATACGGATCAATGGTTCCAAGAATTTAGACGTCTGCAATCGGCCAGAAACAGACAATCTGCACTGGCGGAGATTCGCCATATATCAATCACAACGAATTAAAAATATGTCCTTTTTTTCCTGGAAGCATCTGCGGCGTGCTCTACATCTGATCCTGCCGACGATATTCATCCTTCTCCAGTCGGGATGCATGGTAACCATGAATGGGGTGACATTGACGGAAGAGCAGCTCCACAAGACAAAGAGGATTGTGGTGGTCTCACTCGCAGCAGACTCCGTGACGTACTATCGGCAGCTTCCGAGCGTGGTACAACGAACCGCGAACGTTTCTTCGTGGCAGTTGGACGCGCAATTTGCGGACCGTTTCGCCAATGGCGTAAGCAGTGCTCTTTCCATTGCAGCTGTTCCGTACAATGGAGAACGGCGCAGCGAATTGGGTAAAGTATATGAATCTGACGCCAGGCTCAGGGCAAACCGTTTTAACTGGGAGGGAATCAAGGCTCCGATTGAAGCCATTGCCAATGAAACCAAATCAGATCTCGTGCTCCTTTTATTGAAGGATTCATTTCAGGATCCGACTGCACGATTTCGCTTTGAGACCAGGGGACTTGCCTTATCTGACAATAGCGCGACGTGCGTGGCATTTGCCCATATGACCCTTATTGCATTGATCCCTGGACACGCCAAGCCAGTAGCCGGCGCAAACGTCTACGTAACCAACACTGACGGTCGAATTGTGTCTTCGATGAGGAGAGTTCCGGAAGCCGCTTGCCGGACCAATCTCGATGAGTGGAGCATCGGACTGCAGGAATCACTGCGCAAGGTATATCTGGAGATCATTTCGGAGAGGATGGCCAAGGAAACAAGCTGGCGTCTGGCGCCTTTCCAACGTTGATGTAGCGCCCCTGATTTCATTCTGGAAGCCGGAACCGGCCAATAGCAGTCGTCCTCAAGCCAAGCGAAGGAACTGATTGGGAGTAAGAAATAGATGAAGACTGAGGATTTCGTGTCTGCATGGGCTCGTGAGAAAGATAGCTTTGTGCAGATGTTCACGAACGTAGACGAGGAGTGCATGGTATCGACTCTGCTGAAAAGCATGGAGCTCTCGCCGCAGCAGCAAGAGATTTTTACCAAACTGATGGATACCGCGTTATCGGATGTTTTTTATGCTTTGCTATTAGGGCTTGATGGCGCCGCGAGCATTGGCGGAATTCAACATACATTTAGCATTCTCGGAGAAGGCAATTTTCCCATTGGAGCTTCTGGTGAGATAGAGGCCGCTGCTTGGCGTCACTTTCACTCAGGTTAATTCTGGGTCCGCAATCGGCCAAAAGCGGACTTCATACAACGTCTTGCAGAAAATCTAGGGGACTGCAAATGCTCAAACTGCTCAGTAGACTTTGGGGACGGAACTCGGCCTCACCAAAGGTGCACTCTCTGGAGGAAGAAGAAATTCTTTCGGACGCACAAATTATCAAAGAATATTGGCCTGTCTCAGAAGAGGATAATCAGGCGTTAAGGCGTTTCGTCCGGCTAATCACTGTTCAATTAGGAGCGGAGGAAAGCGACCGCTTGACCACATTGGTTATGTCAGAACGAGAGCCCGGCGACGCAATCGAAGCCGGCATCAACGCCATACTTGATGAAGACGGACAGCGGCGGGGCAAGTGGGTCTTGATACAAGTCGATTGGAAAGCAACCGAAGAAGTAGAGTGGCAGGCGAATGAACTGCTGACTGCTGCCGGGATTGCCGAAAACTGGCATATGGAAAACGGAACGAAAGTGACTGTTCCGCATGCGCTAGTAGAGTTTTCAACCTGGGTCAGGCCGAGGGGATTTCGGTTGCTCCATCTCGACTTGGGAGACGATTCCTATTACGCATTGCTCGTGCGGGAGGACCAATTGGAAGAGATCGTTCTAGCGGCGGAAGATGCTGGTCTTGACGTTCAAGAATCAGATGATTTTGAACGTGAGCAATTGGGCGATTGTTGATTTGCGAGAGGGAAATTGACCCGCGGTGATTTCGTCGGTTACAAGACCAGGCGAAGTAGATGGCAGTGGTGCGTGGTCGAGGAACGGACGAGACTGACTTCCCGGGGGAGGGCGGCTCAAGGCGAGCCAGGCCACAAAAGCGTAACGACGACGGAAATCTACGCTCGAAAGCGGCGGGGGCAGAATGTTATGCCGACGAAATGAATTTGCCGCCCGGTGCAAAAAATTGCAGAGCAAAGCCAGAATTGCAAAAAAAAGCGGCCTGCATCGCTGCAAGCCGCTTTTTGTTCTGGTGCTGATGGGCGGAATCGAACCGTCGACCTACTGATTAAGAATCTGCGGGGGAAATTATAAAAATCAATCGGTTAGCGAGATTTTTGCTCCGCAATTAAAAAAACGACGGCTCGCGAGGCCAATAAGGATGCCCCTCGATTTGGAATTGCGGAGCGGATTTTTCGTTGTTGAATGCGAATGTCGGCGCCGATCCTGATAAAGTTGGCCATGTCCGCAATCGGCGGCACTTCCATACGCGTCTCACGGAAAGATACAAGCTCATGCTAAATCTTGGCTCTACCGACTTTAACCTTGCTATCCAAAGCGTCGACGCTCCGCAGCTTAAATCTCTATCAAGCGAGTTGTTCGATGCGTGGGAGACATACGTCGATCAGCATTTGGCCTTATCCGATTACGCTCTTTTCCTTCGAATTGAAGAAGGCTCAGTTAATGGCTGCGGCAAGATCAAGTCAACTGCTGGAGTTCTGTTCTTTGGCCTATCTGCCTATGGAGGTTTGGTGTCGGGCATTGAGGCTGTCAGAAACTATGGCCGGCGACAACAAGCCGTCCCCGTCGGCCCAGCTTGCGCTCAATGGCGAGCTTATCGCTGACTGCTAAAAACCATCGCCCTGACCAACTTAATTAGAAACCGTCAATAATTTCATCTAGGGCCTCATCTATACCGAAACGCATCTCCTTTATTAAAAGGAAGAGTGCCCTAAATGATTGCAGAGCCTCTCGTGTGCCGATCTCCTTGGTGGAATATGAAACTATTTCGTCAAAGTCCTGCCAATCGTCCGGCTCAAAGTCTGCAAGTTCGTTTAGTGGGCGGCTAGTAGGATAGTAAAAGATCGTATAGTCTTCGATTCCGCCAGATCGCCGCAAAATCGACCATTTGTGTTTTCGATCGTATAAAAAGAAAAATTCCGCTTGGCCGTTTCCGACGATGCCAGAGATTTTGTCTTTATTTGAAATCATGGCATTTACCGCTTGAACAATCTTGCTCATTCTTTTTCTCCTGCGAACTTTCCTTCAACATTCATCATATCGAGATGCCTTAATTTCTCTCTGATTTCGCTAACTAGGGCGCGTTTTTTTGCTTCAGAAAACAGCTTCTGTGAAGCTATGTTTAATTCCGCATTTTCAATTAAGCTCGAGAATTCCCTGTACAGCCTGCTATTTCCCCGGACCTGTCCAAAGATATCGTGAAAAATATTCCCGATTTCCTCAAAATCCTCGGCGACTCGAAGGTTGTTGATTTGATCAAGTTTATCGTTTAACTCGCGCAGAGAAATCTGCATTGAGTAGCTAAGAAGCAATTTTAATACGGAGGAAATTTGCAGCCGTTTCGAGAAAAAGATCCACAAAGCTAATCCAGACGCGGCGATCGTAAACACGTTGGCTAGAACTGAAATTACGTCAACAATAACGTTCGACATCGCATTTACCTTCTTATAGTTTTCATCCGCGACTTAGGTAACTCGATTGACATCAGAGCGCACCCTTACTTTGTCTATAAAAGATTTTGGACCAAAGTTGACAACGGACCTTCCGCGAGTACATGTCTCGTCAACATGTTCAATCAAGGTTCGACATCGTCAGCGAGTAGAAGCGATGCTTGCCTTGCATTACATAAGAAACAGAATATCGCTCGATCGAGTCCTTATTTTTGCTAGAAGCGCCTTTGGCCATTGCAAACTCTTCAAAAATAATTTTGACGGTGACTGATCGCCTGGACAGATGAAGCGATAAACTACTGATGAGTCAATTCTATGCTAAAAAAGCCAACCTTTCTGAAGTGTCGACCTGAAGACTAATAATGTGCGCCAAATTGCGTCGTATTCTATTGCTGGGGACACGGCCTCAAAGCCGGGCTAGATGCGCCTCGGCAGCCGACGCAAATTTGAGTCAAAACTGACCTATGTAGCGGACGGGCGCGGAGTGGGGTCAACCGCGCGCGCCGGGTGGAAGGTGACGGGAAAAGTGATTTATACTGTTCATATATACAGTAGTTTTAATGAATCGCTGTTCCTGTTGCCATTATGTCAATCCTCACCTATCCCGCGCCCGTCCCGCCCGGCAGCCCCGTCCAGCCCATTCCGGCCATCCAGTTCGCCGGCGGCCCGCTGGCCCTGCACATCACGCACAAGCTCCACGCCGGCTTCCCCAGCCCCGCCGCTGACTACACCGCCGATCCCCTGGACCTGAATCAATATCTGGTGGATCGCGTCGCCTGCACCTTCCTCTTCGATGTGGCCGGCTGGAGCATGAGCGGCGCGCACATCGTCGAGGGCGACAAGGTAGTGGTGGACCGCTCCATCTCGCCCCAGCCCGGCCACATCGTGGTGGCCATCGTCAATGGCGAATTCACCATCAAGCGCCTGCGCTTGGTCAACGGCGCCTATGAGCTCCACCCCGAGAACCCGGATTTCCGCCCGATCCGCTTCGGCGATGGCGAGGTGCTGGAAGTCTTCGGTGTGGTGGTGGGCGTGGCCAGGAAGATGCTGTGAGCACCCAGCCGCCCGGCCCGGCCGGTTTCGCCCTGGTCGACGTCAATAATTTCTACGTCTCCTGCGAGCGGGTCTTCGATCCCAAGCTGCGCGCGCGGCCAGTGGTGGTGCTTTCCAACAACGACGGCTGCGCCGTGGCGCGCTCCAACGAGGCCAAGGCGCTGGGCATCAAGATGGCCGCGCCCTGGTTCATGATGCAGGACCTGGCCCGCCAGCACGGCATCGTGGCCCTGTCCTCCAACTACACCCTCTATGCGGACATGAGCAACCGGGTCACCGACGTGCTGCGCCAGTACAGCCCGCGCCTGGAGGTCTACTCCATCGATGAGAGCTTCCTCGCCCTGGACGGTCTGGCCGGCCTCTGGCCGAGCATGAGCGACATGGGCCAGGCCATCCGTCACCAGGTCTTGAGCTGGGTCGGCGTGCCCGTCTGCGTCGGCATCGGCGCCACCAAGACGCTGGCCAAGCTGGCCAACCACATCGCGAAAAGGCAGCCGCAGTTCGTCGGCGTATGCGACCTCTCCATCCTGCCGCCGACTGAGGTCGACCAGTTGCTGGCGAAGATTGAAGTCGGCGATGTCTGGGGCGTGGGCCGGCGCATCACCGAGCAGCTCGCGCGCCTGCGCATCCGCACCGCACAGGAGCTGCGCAACGCGCCCCTGAAGGCCATCCGCCAGCACTTCGGCGTGGTGATGGAGCGCACCTGCGCCGAGCTGAGCGGCGTCTCCTGCCTCGCCCTGGAGGACGTGGCACCGCCGCGCCAGCAGATCGTCTCATCGCGCTCCTATGGCGAGCGCGTGTCCGGCCTGCGCGAGATCGAGGAATCGGTGAGCACCTACGCCGCCCGCGCCGCCGAGAAGCTGCGCGCCCAGGGTTCCACCTGCGGTGCCGTGCATGTCTTCATGGAGACCGATCGCTTCAAGCTGGACGAACCGCAATACAACAACGGCCGCACCGTGCCCCTGCCCGAGCCGACCGACGATCTGCGGGTGATCGTCAAGGCGGCGATGTGGGGTCTGCGCCGGATCTACCGGCGCGAGTTCCTCTACAAGAAGGCCGGCATCATGCTGATGGATCTGGCCGAGGGCCAGGCGCGGCAGGGCACGCTCTTTGGCAGCGGCGTGTCGGCCATGTCGTCGGCACCGCTCATGGCCGCCTTCGACAACATCAACAAGCGTTTCGGACGCGACACCGTGCGTCTGGCCAGCGCCGCCGGCCCGCACCGCTGGGCGGCGCGCTTCGAGCACGTGACGCCGCATTACACAACCGACTGGAAGGCGCTGCCGCGCGTGAGGTGAGCATGCAAGTGATCGTTTATCAGATGCGCCGCAACGGCGTGGAGATTGCCCGCGAGCTGCTGGGTGATGAAGCGCGCAACATCGGCGAATTGCGCCTGGGTGTCTTCGAGGATGGCGACCGCCGCCGGCCGACAAAGGGCGCCCGGCTGCAGCGGGACAGCGGCGAAGTCATCATGGAGCTGGTGGATGTCCAGGTGGATGCCATCAAGGCATCGCGGATGGTCATCAAGGGGATCGAGCGACGGCAGACCGAGCGCGGGGTGGTGGAGTTCGCACAGGCCTGGCTGTGCGTGCAGGCGGGAACGCCGTTGCTGGAGACTTCGCGGGAGAGGTTTTTCAAGCAGAGTGGCGACGGTAGGCAATGAACTGCTCATTTCAGCGAGCATGACCCATCAGTTCGGCGAGAAATGTATCGAGCAATCCGGAAGGATCTGACTCCACATTGGCTGCTCCCATTTTTTCTTTGAGCTAAGATGTCCGCAATCGGCCAGTTGCAGACTTGTCGCCTGTTGAGGGTTGATTGATACCATCTCTTGAAGACGCTCTGTCCAATAAGCTAATTTGAGCTAGTTGAAACAATGACTGTTTATTCTGAGCACTATATTCCTGTCAAAAATGGGACTCCATTCTTACTGCCGCAAATATCCAAGTTCGCGGAAATCTGGTTCGACATTGCTGATGATGTGTCGTCTGCAGTGAGGAAATGGGAAGAGATGGACTTCATCAGGTTGAGTTCGACCGATGGTACTAATGAAGGCCCGCAGGATCAGACTAAGTTCATCGACCATGCCATTGCCATAGGTGCCTCGTTGGTTGTCTATAACAAGCGGCAAGTCCCTGTGTATCTAGCACCACTGTCGCTTTCCGCGCGTCATCAAGCGGAATTGTTCCCCAAGTGTGGGAGTTGTACTACCGTTATTCATGGTGCCGTACCGACCGCAGCTACGCATATTGCCCCTAGGATCTTTAATGCGTCGCTTGTCCATTTAGTACATACGACTGACCTATCAAGAGATGTGTCAGCATGGAAAGATAAGGGTTTTATCACGTTAGGTACTGCAGATATCGTCGCTAAAAACTGCGACCAGGGAGTTACTCTGCGCTTAAAGTCTGCGGCTATTTCTGCCGACGCCTCACTCGTTTTTTTTCAGATCACACCTGCCAAGCTGCGGACTATTCGACGAGATTTGAATGGGCGTATTGAAATGGGGGCCGTGCGCGCAGATCCTCCTGTGAGCTTTCACGCTAGTGGAAGTAGCGTAATGCAGGCCGTATTCCTAGCGCCGATATCGTCCCAAGCCCGGGAAACCGCAAAATCTGAGCTACCTAGTAGTTATGTTCCTGTGGAATTGAAACCAAATTAGAGAATCTATCGTCCGCAATCGGCCAAAAGCAGAAATTCTCATTTGCCATGCAACTTCGAATTACAAGTATCACCTCGTCGGAAGTAGGAGCGCTGATTAGCGGCATAACAACCGTGCTGGAGGACAGACTCTGTCCGATCATTGAACCAAACCAGTACGGCACAGGAATAGACCTATTTGTCGCGTTCTTCGTGTCAGTTGATTCCGACCCAATGGAGAATGAACGTTACTGCATCGCAAATAACCGCTCGAGGCGCTTTAAACACATATTGACTGGTGAAACAGTTCGTTTTGTCGGAATCGCCGTTCCGGTCGCCCCAGAAATCGTTCTCAAACATGCACCCGGAAAATTATCTTCCCATCTTCAAGAATTGTTCTTAGAAGAGCTTGCATCGCCAGCCTATGTCATGCCGAAGAGATTTGAAAGAGAAAGACTGTGGCACGACATTTCAACTGCGCTGAAAGGCAACTAGCGGCCTGTAACGGACTGAATATCGAAGTCAAGTTGAATGACTTGGTACTTGGGTTAGATGAAGAGTGGAAAATTTATCTTGAAAATCGAAAAGAACAGCCGTTCCCCTTGGGATGGTTATAGCGTTCATCCCGTCGTTGCGAATATCGATCTCGGATTGTCCGGGCGCGGGTTCAATATAGCGGAGCAAGGAGAATCCTATGATTGGGATTTTCGCTGGGAAAAAAGCTTGTTTTGTAACTCCAGTTTGTTTTTCGACCTCTACTTAAACAAATGCACCAAAGGGGTAGTCGACTTTTCCATCGCAATAGGGATCAATTCCTGGGAATTCACCGAGGCAGAAAATCACTTGAAAGTATGGGAATGCCTCAAGAATCCGCAGTTCGGCCTATCCGGGGAAAGTGCATATGCTGCAAACGTAGTTAGGGTACCGCTGTCTTTCCTGCTGTTGAATGGCAATCCACCGGTCGAGCGACTTACCTGGAAATCAGGTTTAACAGATTTTGCAAAGGTAGCCGAGGTCGTTCTGCAAGACTTCGTGGCTTATGGTGAACCATTTCTGGCAACGATTGATTCCCTGCCGATGTTGATCAGATTTTTGCAGAATATGGATGCCAAGAAGGGTGTCAGGTCGGTTAATGCAAGCCTCGCCGCTGCCATCTATTTATTTCACGCAGGTGAAAAAGACGCTGCATTGGTGGAACTCAAGTATGGGTTCGATGCACGGATCAGAAAAGCGCAATCTCTCAATCGTGATGCAGAGGCCATACAGGCACTGAATTGCAAATATGAGCGCTACAAGAATTACTTGCTTGGATGATGAGATAGCGGGAAAAGAAGTCTGAAGGCTAGACAACGGATAAATCTCGCCCGGCCAATTGATAAGATCTGAAGCGGACCGCTACGCTACCGATCCACTCATTCAAACAAAGAAACTGCCCCTGCAACGGCTCAATCTCATTGCAGCCAAACACCGCCGCCGCCTTCGTCACATCCCCGAACCCTCCGGTGTTATTGGGCATCGTCCCCCGGCAACTGCGGCGGTACGCGGTGCGCGGCCAACACGTCATCCCGCGTGCAGTTCTTGATGTTGAAGAATTCATCCTTCGCTGCGATCTCCGCCACCGGCAAGATCTGCCATTCCTATCGTGCAGGCTTACATCAGGGTCAAGCTGCTGACTGGAATTTCGAAGGGCGATTTGCTCCGCCTACGGCCATCGCAGGACTTCAAGGATGACGGCATCCATGTGCAGCGTCGCAAGGTTAAAAATTCGACAGGGAAACGCACCATTTATGCCTGGACGCAAGAGTTGCGAGACGAGATTTCACATGCGATGGATTTGCGGCCGAAAAAGGCGGACTGGTTGTTCTGCACCCGGAATGGGACTAGCTACTACAACGAGAGAAAGGATGACTACAGTGGCTGGGATTCAGTTTGGCAGAGGTTCATGGGCCGTGTCATGAGAGAGACAAAAGTGAAGCAGTCTTTCACAGATCATGACCTGCGAGCTAAATGCGCCAGCGATGCAGAGACACTGGAGCAGGCGAGGGCGCTACTTGCGCATGCAGACAGTCGCACGACGAAAAGGATCTATCGACGGCGCCCGGAGGTTGTTCAGCCCCTCAAAGGGCGTTTTGACTGAAATAAGCGGGGGAAAACGCCACTCAGATAAAAAACATCAGTGGCGTTTGCGGGTTCGTACATATTTTTGCTGGCTGCGTCTGCTCCACGCAGCTCCCCTATGATGTTGATTCAAAGGCTTGACCAGCGGGTTGAAATTAGCACTTCTATCCGGGGGGAGCTGGACAGAGATACACCTTCTTTATTATTTCTTGTCGATACCTTTGGGAGCGTTCGCCGCTGTCCGAGAAAGCTCTGAAAGCGCATTTCTAGTTGGATAGTCCCCGAGAGCCTTCGCCAAAGAATTTGATGAGGGCGAATCGAGTTTTCCTAGAACTTTCCAGAGATCGCCAAGCGATGCAAGGGCTTCGGCCGTCGAAGATGATCGTTTAAGCGAAGCTAATTCTGCCTTAAGTTTTTCAATTGTCTGTGATGATCTCTGGCTCTGACCTCTCTGCTCCTCTAATTCAGCGAGGGTCAGTGTCATTTTCTCCAGAATTTCCGCTTTTTCCCTGGACGCCCTGTTTAGAGCTTCGTTTCTTTCATCCAGTTCAGACACCAATCCTTTAACAAATCCCCCCATTTCGTCCGCGCTTCCGGCAAGACGATTGAAAATCGTCAGGAAATAGTTCACCAACGTGTTATCCGAGAAGTTGGGATACCTAATTGTGTGGTCAATTTCGCTCCAGCCTTCCTCGAATATAGTTCTTACCTGAAGTTCTACATTGACGGCGCGGCTTATCGGCTTAGCTGAGAAGACGTAGTGAAGTGACCGATATCCTGCTGGATGTGTTCTTATTTCGAGCCCTAAAGCATTGAGCTGCTCGGTCGAGGTATCCCCATCTCGAACAAAGGCCAGCACTTCAGCAGGACTCCACGTGGAAAGGATAGAGGTATGAATATCCCGAAAGTCGTCCTTAAACAGGTGTAAGGCTCTGATCCCAACCAGATCGGTAATTATCTCGAAATAATTATCTTTATTAATAGTCTGGTATTTCGGATTACGTTCAATTCGCTTCCGAACGATTTTTTCAAGTAAGTGCTGCTCGTTTTTCACTCGCCAACGTACGGAGTGGACCTTCTCAATTTTTTGAATAATCTTTGCATAAAATTCAGCCACGTCTTTCAGCTCGTCTTGACGGGTGCGATAGTCAACCGAAATTTCCTGAAGTGTTGACCATTCGCAGCCACTTTGTTCCCAGTCGGCGTGCGCGATATTGTTTCCTTTGAGAAACTCATCTAGTGTCATAGTTCGCCCCGTCCCTACTTAACAGAATTATCACATTGTATGTCGCACCGGCGGCTTAGGGTGTTTGAATAGCACAGCGAAGGCCCAACAGCACAAAGGCCTCCAAGCGAGAGCCTGGAAGCCTTATATATTGGTGCTGATGGGCGGAATCGAACCGTCGACCTACTGATTACGAATCTGCGAGGAAAATTATATAAATCAATAGGTTAAGGATGTTTTTGCTCCGCAATTCATAAAATCAATGGGGCGCGAGGCCAATAAGGACGTCCCTCTATTTGGAATTGCGGAGCGGATTTTCCGTTGTTGAATGCGAATGTCATCGCCGATCCTGATAAAGTTTGCCATGTCCGCAATCGGCCAAAAAAAGCCGCAGTTATGTTTGCATGTCAAAGCAGCGAAATCATAAATGGATAATGCAAAGATCTGGGAAGCAGTTGCTTTGGAATTCGCCGCCACTCGATCCAGTGTTGGGGGTGAAATCGTGAGGCAGTGGACTAGCGGCCTTAGGCCGAGCAGTGAAGTTGTGGATATTGGTTGCGGATCAGGTGTGCCAATTTCTCAAGCGTTAATCAATGCCGGCTTTACTGTCTTTGGGATCGATGCCTCTCCGACACTTTTGGCGATGTTTTGCCAACGTTTTCCCCAAGCGCATGCACGTTGTGAAACGATTCAGAGCAGCACACTTTTTGACCGAAAGTTTGACGGTGCAGTTGCCGTGGGACTCCTTTTTCTCCTTTCTGAGAGTGATCAACGACGGATGATTGACAAAGTCGGACAAGTTCTTCGACCAGGGGGGAGCTTCTTATTTAGCGCCCCACGCACCCAATGTGAGTGGAGAGACATTCAAACAGGGCAGCTATCGTTATCACTAGGAGAGGTGGAGTACAGGCGCATGCTGAATACCGCAGGTATGCTTCTTAGGAATGTATATGCCGACAAAGGCGGTAACCACTATTTTGATGCGGTCTTGGCGACGTAGCTAAAAATGAGCTGCTCAAAATTTTCCGCTTTCGGCCAGAAGCGGACCTCGGCTGTCATCGCGGGCGTTTTTGCATTCGGAGCATCTGATTACGAAATAGCTTCGCGAGTGGCTAAAAGTATATAAAAGTCAGTGGGTTAGAGTGGCGAGGATGGGTTATTCGAAGTGCTGCGACATTGCGATAAGTGCTTGATTTTATTAGAACGCGCTTCGTCCGATAACCCACAAATAGCCAGGTGCGGCAGCAGGCTAAAAAACGCAGCGCATTACGTCGGCTGTTGACCAGTATCTGATTTTCGGTAATCAGTAAAAAAGCGATCACTACATCGTACGAAAATGGAACCTACGCATACTCAGCGAACTGTCTGCTCAGCGCTCAAGTTTGAAGAAAGACATCTCGCGTGACAGGCGCGTAGCCTGATCCTGCATAGAGGCAGCGGCAGCAGTGGCTTCTTCCACCAGCGCCGCATTCTGTTGTGTCACCTCATCCATCTGTGTGACTGCATGATTGACTTCTTCGATCCCGGTGCTCTGCTCCTGGCTGGAGGAGGAAATCTCAGCCACGATATCAGTTACACGGCGCACGCTGGCCACCACGTCCGACATCGTAGAGCCAGCTTGCTCCACCAGCTTGCTGCCTGCATCCACATTTTCCACCGATTCGTCGATGAGCGTTTTGATCTCTTTTGCTGCCGATGCTGAACGCTGCGCCAGTGATCTCACTTCCGATGCCACGACGGCGAAGCCTCGGCCTTGTTCTCCGGCGCGTGCAGCTTCAACGGCGGCATTCAGCGCGAGAATATTGGTCTGGAAGGCGATGCCATCGATTACGCTGATGATTTCAACGATCTTTTGGGACGAAGTGTTGATCAACTGCATTGTGTTGATCACCTCACCCACCACGCTACCCGCTTTTATAGCGGTATCAGAAGCAGACTCTGCAAGTTGATTTGCCTGGCGCGCATTTTCGGCGTTCTGTTTGACTGTGGAGGTCAGCTCTTCCATTGCTGCCGCAGTCTCTTCCAGTGAACTGGCTTGTGTTTCGGTACGCGCTGACAAATCGAGATTGCCGGCGGCAATTTCATTGGCGGCGGTGGTGATAATATCCGTGCCAATACGCACTTGCGAAACAATCCTGAACAGACTTTCGGCCATGGCCTGCAAGGCCTTCATCAATTGCCCGGTTTCATCGTTGCCTGCGGCCTCGAAACGGACTGCTAGATCGCCTCCGGAGATGCGCTTGGCCACTGCCACCGCTGAATTCAAAGGGCGTGAAATCAGACGCGCAATCCAGATTGACAACACGAGCGCAACCACCACGCAGGCCACTAATAGGGAAAAGATACCAATGCGCGCGCTGGTGTAGGTCGTACCGGCGGAGATATTGGATTGCTGGGCGCCAGCGTCGTTAAAAGCAACTGCCTTTTCAATCGACGCTAGAGCTGCCTGATAATCACTGGAAGATGCAACGTTGACCTCTTGCGCTTCATCCTTCTTACCAGATTGTGAGAGTGAAACGATCTTTCTGTGCACTAGGTAGAACTTTTCAATGTCACTGACGATGGCGACATAGATCCCTCTTTCTTCCTCACTGGAGATTTCCGCTTCATAGGCTTTTTGCAATGCATTCAGCTTGACGATCAGGCCATCTGAGCCTTTGGCGTTTGCCGCCATTTTCTCGGGATCTTGCAGGAGAATGTTTTGCGCCTCGCTTCCGCGTATGCGTGCCATCAGCAACTGAATTTGCGACAGACTACGGATCTTCGGCAACCAGTTGGTCGCAATATCGCCCGAAGCCTGATTAACCTTGGACAACTGAAACACCGCAAGTAACCCCAGTGCGAAAACCAGCAGAATGACGGCGAAAAATGTGGCAATGAGTTTTTTTGCAATCTTTAAGTCATGGAACCAGTTCATGAATATGCCTCCGACGTGATGTATTGAACACTTGTATAGGGAATCTGCGCCCGTGCTTGACGTAACGAAATTCCGGTGAGTTCGTTGGCCGTTTCCGAGACTTTTTTGTTGCTTCGTATTTGTTTCGCTATGCGTTGCTTGTTACCTTCTATCTCCGCCGTCTTTGCCTTTAGCTGTTAGGTTAACGACTTGAAGTAAGCGATCTTTAGATGCGTCCGTGAAAGGTTGTGTAAGAGACGAGTCCGACTCATTATTGAGGCCGTTGTTAGGTTTCTGTAAGTGCTTGATTTCATTGGAGCTGCTTCTGTCCAATAACCCATTATTAGCCAAGTGCGTCGGGCGATGATGCAGTGCGGTGCGGCGAGTCCGCAATCGGCCCGAAGCGGACTTCCGATGGGTCTGTGTCTCTCGCCACTGCTTGGAGTAGTGCACTTCTGACAGACGTCTTCCGCATGCGTATTCATACTGATCATGTTGAGCCCCTCTTGCATCTTCCGCTTTAGGACCATGCCATAGGTGTCGACGATGGGTTCCCGGTCGCGGACCGGGCAGGCATGCACCACTGGCGCTGTCCAAATTTCCCAGACATCTTCAGGTTAATCTGGCGTGTAGCTGGTGTCTGGCCCGGTGAGTACGTACTCAGCTTCTTTCCCCGCCAGCTTTTAGGGGACCTATATGTCGAAATGCCCCGAGCTGGGTTATGCTTTAGATAAGAACATAACATCAAGTATGGGTTCACCGCGCTTACTTCCGGCGAGCCTATTTGGGGAAGGGAAATCTTGAAAGCTATATCTATCGGACTCACCATTTTGGCGCTGTCCTCTAGCGCTTTCAGTCAGCAGATTATTGGAGTCGATGCGGCCACGTCACAAGCGCAGGTACGACGTGATGAAAATGGGTTTTCAGCATGTGGCGTGCGGGTTCTAGCACTCAGGGGCGAGGGGGCGACAAGCTATTTCTACGATTTTTCCTTGATGTTCTACGTTGAACACGGCCGAGGTTTCTCTAAATTTGGCGCAGGTAAGCTTGCGAGCGCCGACGTGCTGAAAGGCGCCGGAGGCCTAAAGACCTCGGTGCCACCTCCGACTGGGTTCTGGATTGCCCGCGTTGACCAAGCGAAAGCGGTTCGACCTTTGAAATATTTACCAGCTGAGGATGCCGGATATACCTTAGGCTTCATTGATGGCTCTCAAGCGCTGCAAGCAATCGACGACATCGCTTCTGGCATGGTGATGCAGTTCAACATTCGCTACAAAAACGACCGATTCGACCAAGTAAATCAATTCAGTGCACCTATGTCTGCGGCCGATGCTGCCAGCTATCACGCATGCCTGGCTGGAATCGAAGCACGGCTAAAAGAGTGATAGAGAGACCTTCAGGTGATGACGAAGTGCAATGAACATTTGCGCAACTAGTCGGCAAGTACGATATGCGCAACTTTGCGAATTACAGACACCATATGTGCGAGTAACCCAGACTGTCGGGAGGCTCCAGCAATAAAATGGGAGCTATGACCTTGAACGCATTCATCGAAAACAACGAAAAATTTATGGCCTTGCTTGATGGCTCGCCAGACTTATTGTCATTGGTGGTGAAATCACATTATTCGATAGATAAGGTTTTGAATTCTATAGTTCTTCAGCGAATTCCCAATGCTGATGCCATCGAATTCGAAAGAGTAGCTTTTCTGCTGAAAGTAGATTTGGCGACTGGCCTGGGCTTATTCAGGAAAGATGTGAGGCCAATTTTTAATTTGATAAACACCATTAGAAATCGGTTCGCTCACAATCCCTATTTATCGTTTTCCGAGAACGATATGCAGGATGCAAAAAATGTCATTCTGTCCCGAAATCCGAAAGTTGTGCCTGAGAGCTTTAAAAGCGAGGTAGCCCCTCGCGAAATATTGGAAACATTGTTTGCTGTTGGATTTGTAAATGCAGTCGCAGCATATGAGGCTGTTTGTAAAAAGAATGCGGAGGCTTGGATAGCAAATGAGATGGCCAGGGAAACTTTGTCAGGTGGCCGGAATGGAAAAGAACAGGGGCTTTCGGTGAAGGACGAGTTTCGTTTCAGGCTTCGTGAATTTATGGACAGACATTATCCGGAGATTGAGCAGCATGGGGGACAGCGAGAAGACTTGAGTCTAGCCGCTAAGCCACCAGGACGCTGAGTTGATAGATCGAGGATCACGCTGCAGGCAGCGATCACGCGTCAAGCCAGCCAAGACCCATCCCCTAGGACATCCGTATAGTGAGCATAATTACGGCGAAAATCCCCATTAACGCAGGAAGTCCTAGTTCCAAAACGAGCCAGCGCAGATTTTGGCTCGTGAGCATCTGCCTAAAAGCGGCGTCAAATCTCGACAGAGAAACAGTAATACGCGGAGAGTCAAGAACACCGGCAGTGCGTTGAATTGCGCTTGTTAACTCTTTGAGGTCTAAGCGAAGACCGTTGATTTGACCATTCATGTCAACAATGAGTGGTGGAGTCTGCGACCTTACGGCGGCTGCAACTGCTTCCTCAATATTCCCGAAATGAATATGCAGTTTTTCCATCTTCGCTTGGAGATCAGGGAGGTCGCACCCCGTGTTAATCCACCAGTTGTAAAGGGTTGATTGGCGTGACTCGCGGGGATAGTCCAGATCGTCATTCCCGAAAGTACCGGCAGTCTGAATCGTAGAACGACCACCCGACAGTCGAATTCGCCACTCAAGCAGATGATCAACCGCATTCCAAAGGAAATGGATTGTTGTATAAAAATTGATTAGGAGCAACACTATAAGAATCAGCCGATCATTGATTCCTTTGAATGTCAGGCCAAAAAAGGTCGAACTTGGCAAAATAGAAACGTGCGCATAGACCACCACAAGTCCAATGAAACTTGCTGCGATCAAGTTCATCCGTAGTTTCCGGGTATAGTCGGTGAAGTCAGCAGCGAACGGCTCCCCTAACGTTTTTCTTACTTCACTCTCCCGTTTTTCTTTTTCGGTAATTTCCGAAACCATACATCCCCCTATTGTTTTAGCGGACCATTATATGTCCCGACTGTGCGTCAATCTGCATCAGATTTGTGGCAGAGTGACGCGCCCGGAAAGCTTGGCTGGACGGGGCCGGGCACCGGGCGCAAATTTGAGTCAAAACCGAGCTTTGTAGCGGGCAGGCGCGGGGTGGGGGCAACCGCGCGCGCGGACTCATAGATGTGAGATAGTTATTATTTTGACAATTCAATTCACTACCCCCTCACCCCCGTTGCGAGCTCCGTTTGCACGTGCCAACCACCTAAGACGGTCCCTCGTCGGAGCCTACCTTCTGGTATTTCCCCATTTTGTGAACGCGGCCGTGCGCTGAGCCCCTTCTGTGGCGTCTCCTCTGCTCTCGGCCGAAGTAGAAAAATAGAAATTATTGAAATAATCAAATACAACACTTTAAATATTTATTTTGACTTATTTGGTTTAATCAATAAAATGGCTCCATCGCGCACCCACTTCCTTCCATAATGCGCACTTATCAGGAGTCGTCATCATGAAATGGTTCTACGATCTCAAAATCGCTCACAAGCTCAATGCCGCCTTTTTGGTGGTTTTGGTCTTCATCGTAGGCCTCGGCGGCTTCTCGATTGCGCAACTGGCGGAAGTGAATAAGAGCGCGTCTGACATCGCCCGCAACTGGCTTCCTAGCATCGCTTCCTTATCAAAGATCAGCCTGGCTCTGGCGCGTTCTCGCAGCTTCGACATGCAGCAACTGCTGACTGATGAAAAAAAGGAAGAGCAGGCTTCGCGTGAACGTGCCGACAAGCAAATGGAAATTCTGATCGCCGAATTGGCCGCGTACGGCAAGCTAGTGTCGGAACCACGAGAGAAAGAGCTGTATCCGGAGTTAGTTAGCGAAATCGCGCAATACAAGGATGCCCACGTGCGCATAAACGCCCTCTTCATAGAGGGTCAGAAGCAGGCTGGCTATGCCTTGATGAATAGCAGCTCGACCCCGGTCTATCGCAAGCTGCAGGATCAGATCAATGAATTGACTGCTGTCAACGCCAAGGGTGCCGAAACGTCTGATGCCGAAGCTAATCGCATCTATGATCAAGCCCGCCTGTCCATCATCGGCCTTGTTAGCGCCTGCGTGGTGTTGGCTATGCTGCTGTCGTGGTGGATCGCACGGCTAGTGGCACGCCCGCTGACGCAGGCTGTATTGATTGCCCGTCAAGTAGCAGATGGAGACTTGACCGCCGACATCCCAGAGGCCGGTCGAGACGAGACCGGGCAGTTGATGGGTGCTCTCAAGCAAATGAATGGGAACCTGCTCAACATCGTGCGGGAAGTCCGCCTGGGAACCGACACCGTTACCACCGCCTCGGCCGAAATCGCCACCGGCAATATGGATCTGTCTAGCCGCACCGAGCAACAGGCTGGTGCGCTAGAGGAAACTGCCTCGGCCATGGAGGAGTTGACCTCCACGGTACGCCAGAACTCGGACAATGCCCGTCAAGCAAACCAGTTTGCGGTCACCGCTTCTAGTATCGCCCAGAGCGGTGGCGAAGTTGTTGGCAAGGTGGTTGATACCATGGGTGCTATCAACGATTCTTCGCGCCGTATCGTGGACATTATCGCCGTTATCGACGGCATTGCCTTCCAGACCAATATCTTGGCGCTCAACGCCGCCGTGGAAGCGGCCCGTGCAGGTGAACAAGGACGCGGTTTCGCAGTGGTCGCCTCCGAAGTCCGATCGCTAGCGCAGCGCAGCGCCGCCGCCGCACGGGAAATCAAAACTCTGATTGACGACTCCGTCGCCAAGGTAGAGATCGGTAGCAAGCTGGTCGATGAGGCCGGCCAGACGATGGAAGAGGTGGTCTCCAGCGTCAAGCGCGTCTCCGACATCGTGGCCGAGATTACCGCGGCTGGGGCAGAGCAGAGTCAAGGCATCGAGCAGATTAACAATGCAGTGACGCAAATGGATGAAAACACCCAGCAGAATGCCGCTCTAGTCGAACAGGCGGCCGCTGCCGCGAAGGCCTTGCAGGAACAGGCTACTCGCCTGACTCAGACCGTGAGTGTGTTCCGCCTTGACGCCAGCCACACAACGGCAGCGATGGTGCACGCGAGCACGATCCACAATGTGCAGCGCGATGTCACCCCACCGCGACCGGCTGTAACAAGTGCACGCAGCAAGACTTTGGTTCATTCTGCCATGACTCCCAGCGACAGCGCCAAGCCCAATTACGGAAGTTCCAACAACGGCGACTGGGAACAGTTCTGAGAAATAAGGAAGAAATAGAATTCGATTTGGTGTTCGCTAGATTTTATATCGCATAGTTTTCGCCGCCTGAAATGGCAGCAATACTGCGCAGGTGCTGCCCCCCTGACGGCACCAAATGCAGAGCCGATGAAGGCGCTTTTTATAAAAACCGACCGATCCTAAGTTGGTCGATTGAACTAAGGTAAAACGCCATTCGTAACGAATGGCGTTTTACCATCAGGTACTATCCTATGTTCCTTATCCACGCTCTAGATCCTTCCATCTTTATCTCAGGCTGGCATCGGAGCGATTGCAAACAATTTCCCCTTCCAAGGCTCAACTGAAGCGTCGAAAGCTAAGAATACAATTTCCTTGTTGCCGGTGCCTTCCCGTATAAATTGCGCTATTGCTTTTCGGCATACGATCATCTGCCCTTCTAAGTCGGTAGGTGAGTCACTAATTTGAAACTCGGCTCTGGTTCGACCACTGCCCAGTCCGCTCGTCACTTCGATAACCTCTTTTTTACCGATCCTCAGCCATACAAAACCGGCCTCGTGCCCTATATCTTCGAAATAAAATCGCATGGGAGCTCTCTCAAATAAAAGGGCCGCGACTGCGGCCCCTTAACAAACTAAATTACGATCCTGTTGAAGATTACGAGGATTGATCTGCCTTCTCATTTTCTCCTCGATGTCCTTTTCGATAGATGTTGCCTCCATCATAGCGACGCGGGCCGGCGTCACTTTGCTGATCGGCTTGCTCTTGCTTTTTTCGCTCGTGTTCGGCAGTCGCAAAACCACCTTCGTGAGAACGCAAAGGTTTCTCATTTTGAAGTGTGAAGCCTGCTTTTTCGATACGATTGATGCCCTGGGTTTTATTAAAATTCGACATTGTTGATCCTTTAAATCACGGTCTAATATGAGCGTAAATGGACAGGCCGCAATGGCCATTTCTGCCACATCCATATCGCGAGAATCATTCGAAAATAGTGATAGATGTCCGCATACGTGAATGCTGATAACGTGATATTTATGCGCCGAATCCTTCTTGGGTTTCAGCTCTTAATTGTCTACACCATCTTGACCCAAAGAGGCCATTAAGACAGTGTCAATTCATTCTGGTAAGCGATGGGTGAGCGCTGCGACATGCGATAAGTGCCTCGCAGATATTCACACCTTGTGCGAGTAAAACTGCCTCTGCGCGATAAACGCCAGCGAGATTTTTCTTTGAAAAGATTTCGCTGTTACGTTCTGATATGGAGATGCTGTTCATTTGCCATCCATCGGCATGTTGTGTGTAGTTTAGCTTCTAGGAAAAGTTGCCGGAGCTATCCGAAGTTTGATATTTAGACATGAAAATTCTCGGTCAGTGTGATTGTTAGTTTGGCTTGACCGATGTCGAAGGAATGAACTTCATCCAGGCATTTTGCAAGTCTTCTGTTCAAATTCATAGGCGCTGCTATTTCAAGGCTTTTACAACAGCGGCAGGACGTCTTTTTTATTGAGTTGAGGGAAGCGGCGCTACTCGCGCATGCTAGAACTGTATCTAGTGAACTTTACGACCCCCTTGGACGCGCAATATCCAGCGCATATGGTCTGGTCTCGAATTTAGAAAAGACCTACTTCTCTCCTCCTCCGCCCGTAACAGCGAGGGTTGCTCGCCGTTTGACACTGCCAACTCTTCCCCACATGAGCCTCTTGTTTCGAAAGCTCATTGCTTTTCTGTTGAGTGCTAGAGGATCGCTGAGCTCATTATTCTCAAAATAGCAGTCACCATATAGGCGCCGATGCTCCTCTACAGCCTGTGCAACCTCGTCGCTATCAAAGCGGCTGCTGGAATACAGTTTCATTTTTTCTCCGTATAGGACACGTTGGCACCGAGATATTGTGAGCGTCATGATCTGCTATGTAATTACTAATCCTCTGACAAAACCATGCGCCACTGATCGCATAGGTCGTTGGTCTGACCACGACCACGCGCACGTTCACTAAGAACCTCTTCGACACACTCAAAATCCTCAAGCTGTCGATAGTAGCCAGAATAGATCTCAGGTCGAGATAGTGGAAAATCCACGCCACCTAATGTCTGGCACAAGGTGTGCCGACCGCTGAACATGTTCATACAGTTCTCCAAAAAGAGCACCTAACGACACCTCAACGGATGGACTCAAGGAAATGGAACGGAATCGATGTTGGGATGGGGGAAACGGGATCATGTAAGCCAGCTTTTGCTTACGAGAGGACCCGAGGAGGGATGTGCAGACCTTACTCTTAATTCACGTCGAAAACGAATATCACTCTCATTTATTTTTCAATCGCTGAAGAGTAGTCCATAGTCTTTCTTGTATGGATATATCAGAAATGTTTCCTTGGTCATCGAGAAACCTTTCCTTGGAGACTCGACATGCAAGCTGTTAATTTTTATCTTTACGCCCCCTTGGATGCACAAACAGCCTCCACAGTCGAGATGAGAAGAGTGAGCGAGCAAGGTTTAAGAAGTACGGCCGAAAAAACCGTCAAAGTTTCAGTTAAGCTGCGTATGGGCGTTGCGCTGAGAAGCACAATGGGTATTCCGGAATGACGTATGTCAGATTTGATTTTTATCGCGAATTCCAGTCCATCCATCACAGGCATACGCAAGTCGGTAAGAATTACATCAACTTTGTATTTTGAGCTGCCCATGACTTCAAGGGCCTCTTCGCCATGTCCGGCACATAAGACCCGATAGCCAGCAGCTTCAAATGCATCTACAAAAATACTTCTCACTTCTTCATTATCTTCGACAACCAAAAGGCAACGGATAATGCTTGGTTCTTCTTTCATCGGGCAGTCCTCCGAGTAAATGGGCTGCGTCCCGATGATCTAAATGAACAGTATTTGGAAGTATGCATTGCGGCATGAAGCCGGAAAATCAGACATCCAGCCATGTCAGATAACATTTCTCCTACAAATCGGCATAGATCTGGAGCTCCCTCGCCTTTAGGGATGTTATATCCTCGAAGAGTATGTTAGCGCGAGCAAAGAGAGAGCCAATGGCAGCCATCCAGCAATTAATGTCGCAATGACGCGCTTCGTTCTCAGAAAGAAAATTGCAAACTACATTAAAAGAGCATAAATGAGGGGATATGCAACGCAGTAGATTAATGCTCGAATCGAATAAGAGTCCTCAAATAACTCTGCAAAGCTTTCGGGGAATCTAGCCGAAGAAATTGACACTTACGAATTTGAGCGGGATGGAATCTGGCATCTTTAGGCACCGGGCATCAACCAAGAGCTGTATGTCGTGCCGCAATACGTGAGCGCGCTGCAGTACGCTTGGCTTAATGAACCGGCGCCGCTCTTCCGCCAACGGCACTACCTCAACGGCTCACATGCCGGCTTCATCCGCTACATGACCGATACGGCCAGCAACGTCAACGACGTGGGCAAGCTGTGCGAGGCCATGTACAACAACAAGGGGCTGGGCAACTTCCACAACCTGTTTATGTATGCGCCAGCGGCAAGAAGGACGGTCTGCAGATCCTGCCGGTTTCCGAGATCGCGGCCACGGGTAAATTCATCAACATCAAGAACTACACGCGTGACAACGTGCTTGCCGTGCATCGAGTACCGTCCCAGCTACTCGGCACGATGCCGAACAACACCGGTGCCTTTGGTAATGTGACTACGCCCCGTCTTCCGCTGCAATGAGATTGAGCTGTTGCAGGCGCAGTTCCTTTCCTTGAACGAGTGAGCTAGTCAAGAGGTGGTCCGCTTCCGTCTCTATCAACCCCCTACCAATGAGGGTAAGTAATCATGAGCGATCATGCAGATAGCGTAGAAAGCAATATCTACCGAACTATTGCAGCCGACCTAGCGGCAGCGCGACGCGCACCGTTGCCACAGCCGGATTGTCGTTGCCATATTTGTGACGACCCGATAACCGTAGAATTTCTTTTCTGCAATAAAGAATGCACAGATGATTTTCAGTGTGAATTTGACACGGTGCGGCGCTCGGGTAAATCTAGGGTGTGAAAATTGGCGTTTTGAAAGAATTCGATCTCCATCACTTGCGAGTGAATTGGCTTTGTCGGAATTTCCCTGATACAGCCCATTAGTCGAGCGGATTAGAATTCCTCGATAAATGGAGAAAGACATGTCCCCACACTCAAATAAAATCGCGGTTCGATACCTTCGAATTCTGACTTCGATCGCGGAGATGGCAGAAAATGGTGAGCTGGTCAGCGATCTTTCTAACTCCGCAGTTAGAGCGTGTGTTTCAGCAATGCAGGCGGATGAGGCGGAGTCTATTGACGTTTATCACATCTTTGGCGATGGGCTGAGAGAAAAATACGAGGAAGTCCCTCCGGCGCGCGAAAAGTATAGAGCGGTTCTGGAGTCAGCCTTTACACACATGGTATTCATGTTGTTACGGAAGGAATTCGTCGACCACGGCCATTTCCCCCGGACCGCATCACGGGAAAACTCTGTGAACGCTGCTGTTGACCGAATAGAATTCGCCGAGTGAATACGCCACAAAAAATAAAAAGTTTCTTAGCCGTTAATTCGAGTCGCGAAACATAGACTTGAGTAAACGTATATTGATCGCTGGCATGTTCGCGTCAGCTCTGCTACTTTTACTTTGTGCGTTTATTTTTCTCCCAAGTACCGAGGAAATTTTGACTGGCCTGAAAAAACTGCTCCAGACTTAAAGTTAGTCTAAGCGGCAAGCCGCAATGGTGCTGGGGTTGTTGCCGGCAGTGTAGCCTGTGGTGCCGGCGGCCGGTATTTCAATGAGCTATGCGGCCGAACGGTATTGTACTTATGACGCCATCGCTCGATGATGACCTGACCTTCTCGAAGGGTGTAAAGATTTCTCCGTTGAGCAGTTCATCGCGGAATTTGCCGTTGAAGGACTCGCAGTATACGTTCTCCTAGGGGCTTCCTGGCTCGATATACAGCGTCTTTGAACTGACCGATGCAAGCCAGCGCCGAAGGTTCTTGGCGACCATTTCTGGACCATTGTCAGAGCGTAGATAGGCCGGAACACCGTAGGTCACCATGGCCTCAGCCAGATTATCGATAACGTCATCACTGCGAATTTTCCTGGCCACGTGCAGCGCGAGACAGCAGCGGGTGAACTCATCGATGAGCACCAGGATTTTCAGAACACGTCCATCATGCGTTCTCTCCATGGCGAAATCTCAACTCCAGACGTGATTGGAATATTCCGGCCGCATTCTGATGCAACTGCCGTCAACCAGCCAAAGTCGACCTCTCTTTGGCTGTTTCACTGGCACCTTCAAGCCTTCTAGTTTCCAGATACGCTCCACCCGAGAGCGACTCAGCTCTCAGCGTTGAGCTTCTAGCATGGCGTGGATGCGCCGGTAGCCGTAACGCCCATACTGGCTGGCCAGCTCGATGATGGCTCCAGTCAGTGGTGCCTCATCGGCACGTGGCTGAGCAGCATAACGAACCGAAGAACGGGATAGATGGAGCGCCCGGCAGATACGCCGTTCAGCGTGGCCCAAGCTCATTCTGACATGGGCCACAGCCTGGCGGCGACGTACCGGGATCAGAATTTTTCCCCGGCTGACCTCGCGCAGCATCTGGTTATCGATGACAGCATCCGAAAGCGCTCGACGCAAGCGTGCATTCTCTTGCTCCAGTTACTTCAGTCGCTTGTCCTAGTCAATCTTCAGGCCGCCATATTCCTTGCGCCAACGGAAGCAGGTTTGCTCCGTCACGCCGAGTTGGAGGCTGATTTCGGCCACCGTCTAGCCTTGGACAGGCATGACTTCTGCTTCGCGCAGTTTGTGGATGATGTCTTCGGATGTGAATCGCTTCTTGGGCATGGTCTGACTCTCCTTTTCAATAGCATATGAAATTTCAAGTCGGACCAGTTTTTTTAGGACAGGCCAATCCTGGCTTTAGCAATTTCTGTATCGGCTAGCATTCCTTCCCATTCATAGAGTGGGAGGAAAAAAATTGACTTCGATCATAAGAGGCAACGAACACCATATAAAAATAGGTTTATTTGTCAAAGTGCGTATACGGAAAAAGACGATTGGTTTCGTTTCTAACAACTGCATAGCACTCGCAGCAAAGCTCTTCCAATCTTTGTCGTTTAAGTACGGTCAAATGTCCTCTGCTGTATTCGATTACACCGTCTTTCTGTAGTTTCCCAGCCGCTTCGGTTACGCCTTCCCGTCGTACCCCCAACATATTGGCAATGAGCTCTTGCGTCATAATCAGTTGATTTCCCGAGAGACGGTCCAGTGAAAGTAGTAACCATCGGCACAACTGCTGATCAATGGAGTGGTGTCGATTGCAAACGGCGGTCTGGGCCATCTGGGTCAGAAGCGCCTGACTGTAACGCAACATGAGATGAAGGAATTGAGTGTTCTGGTGGAATTCTTCCTTGAATTTCCTCGCGGACAGGCGAAAGGCTCCTCCCCCACTTTGTACGATCGCCCTGCTAGGGGTACTTTCTCCTCCCATCAATATGGCGATACCCACGAAGCCATCATTTCCGACCACAGAAATCTCTGCAGAGGCTCCATTTTCCATGACGTAAAGCAAGGACACTATAGAGTCAGTGGGAAAGTAGACATGCTGGAGCTTATCCCCTGACTCATACAGAACTGTGCCCAAGGGAAGGGAGACCCACTCCAGTTGGGGCAGGATGCGTTGAAATACATCCGGGGTTAGCGCTGCCAGTAAATGGTTACTTTGAGGTCGTGTCGAGGGGAGCATAGGAAATTCAGTCAGTAAAGGATCATTGGAGCCCTGATACGCTAGAGCAGTACGGACGGAAGAATTTCTGTATGTTCTATATCGAAAATTGTGGAGCATTTAGCAGAACGGATTAGCAAGACGATAGTTGCAAACGTCGTCGAGTTTGATTGTATATAGCTAAATGGTTGATACATTGATCCGACGCGATCATTGACTGAAGAAATATGAGCGGATGGCAGGCGTCAACCATGTCTGGAGAAGGAACTTGGCTACCAAGGGCAGAGCGATTTTAGATTCCTCTGAACATATTAATTTATGCACATATCAGGAATTGCTACAAGATTGGGGCAAAGCAATGACTGGCTTCTCTTAAGTATTTCGGGAAGCCCGGGGAGTAACGGTCCTAATATTCTCATACTCCACTTTAGGAACCGCAATTGCCCTGACGAAAGATTCACATCTATTAATCCCATATGCAATGGCGAGAGCCTCTGTTCGATAATAATTCTCTTCGAGAACCTGCGAGTAAAGCGTCTCAAAATCTTTGATTATCTGCATCCGGTTTAATGACCATCCTCTCGGATTTTTAGAGTATCGGAGTTGAAAGAGAAAATTCGAATCGTTTCGGGACGTTTCATAAAATGGCATCAGTATCTCCGTCTGGCAAGCAGAAGGGAAAAATAGCCCTCTGAGCAGAGATGTGGGGAGAGCTCAGAGGGCTTAAGTCCAGTTTTCACTGGAGGGGGGGCGTCGCAGCTAGTGCGACATTTGAAATGTAGCTGACCAAAAATACGTTTACTGTTCGTTACCGAACATATGGAATTTTTAGTAGTTTAGAGATTACCTTTCTTTGTCTGATACCGTACAGGCACCACAGCTAGGCTGCGGTATATTGAGTAAAATGCATATAGTTGCTCGAGCTCGGACTGTGTTGTGACATTTAAGGTTTTTTTAGGCGTAATTCAAGCACGCATGAAATACTAATCGTTCGTAAAGATTTTATTTTTGATAATATGGGAGCAACTCTAAGCATTCATTCAAGACGTTGTTCGCTCTCACATCCAGTCGGAGGAAATCGTGTGGAATTATGTTGATCAAAGCTAAATCGATTCCCAGATCTTCTGACGTCGACTTACGGTTTTACTTTGAGGATCCGCCACATCATGAAGCTGGCTTCGTGTTGCTTAAACCGGGCTCTCATATGTGCCTAGAAGTGACAAGCGGCCTCGGCAGCGCGCGTTTGATAGGTGAATTTCGTATTTGCTTCGTGCCGACAGAGGAGAACCTTAGGATTCGAATTTGCCGCCAGGCCATTGCACAATTCATACGTGATATTGCGTCAAGTCACGGTCAGCTAGTGGCAAACTTCGACGAAAAGTCCGCTGTGTGGATTGGGGATTTATACCCTGTTTCAATAAAAATTCAGCGACTCCCTGCCAGCGAAAAATAGTCTTTGACCTTGGCTTGGTCAATCTTCAGTCCACCATATCCCTCACGCCAACTGAATCGCCCCGGCTGCACTAGACACATTCCAGCCTGTTGAAATACTGCTGTTCTAACTGTACCGGAGAAACGTTGCCGCTATAGGAATGACGACGTTTCGGGTTGTAGAACATATCGATGTAATCGAACACATCCGACCGTGCTTCGTTACGGTCAGCATAGATACGGCGCTTAATGCGCTCACGTTTCAAGAGTTGGAAGAAGCTCTCTGCCACGGCATTATCGTGGCAGTTGCCGCGCCGGCTCATGCTGGGCACCAGATTGTGCGACCTCAGGAATGCCTGCCAGTGGTGACTACTGAACTGACTGCCTTGGTCTAAATGGACAATGACCTCCTGCTCTGGACTCCTGCGCCAAACCGCCATCAGCAAAGCGTCCATTGCCAAGTTGCGGTCAATACGCGAGCCCATCGACCCGCCAATTACCTGGCGTGAGAACAGGTCGAGCACCACGGCCAGATACAGCCAACCCTCGTGGGTGCGGATATAGGTGATGTCCGTAACCCATGCCGGGTTCGGTGCCGGCACGTCGAACTGCTGTTGCAGATGATTCGGGGCAATGACTGTCGGCTTGCCATAGCGCCCAGCACGACGGCGATAGCCAGTCTGGGACTTGATGCCTTCTGTGCGCATCAGACTATATACCCGATGCTTGCTACAACGCTCGCCAAAGTCGCGCAGGTCGGCCGTAATTTTGCGATAGCCATAGACCCCGCCAGATTCCAGCCAAGATTACTTGATGAGCCCAGGAGCCACCGGTTCTCCTTAACCCTCTCGGCTTCCGGTCGGGCCTTCCAAGCGTAGTAGCCGCTGGGATGGACGCGCATCACGCGGCACATCGTGCGAACGGCATGCTGGGGTTCGTGAGCCACAATGAATGCGTACTTTACCGGGACTCGTTGGCAAAGGACGCGGCGGCCTTTTTTAGGATGTCGCGCTCCTCGGTGACGCGCTTGAGCTCAGCTTTGAGGCGAAGCAGCTCTTCTTGCTGGCTGGCCTGTACCCGACGCTCCTCAGGCGCCAATGCGTACTTCTTCATCCATTCGCACAGCGTCGGCTGCGATACCCCGATCCGTTTCGCAACATCAGGGGCTGAGTGGCCCGTTCCGTGACCTGCTTGACTGCCTCAATCTTGAACTCTTCGGATAACGCTTGTTACTCATGACGACTCATTGGTTGCCAGAAATTCTAGGCTGGGGAGTGTCTAGTTGGTCCGGGGCGATTCAGTCTCAACTTCATGCCCACTCATACAGTCTGATTTGGCCGTACGTCGATTGATACGAAAATCTTCAGGCTCGTCAATTATCTCTGTTAGATAGCGAACAGACACTACTCGATGCAAGTCGGCATGATCTGCCCACCTACTTGAATCCATCGAGTGAGCTCTTCTCAGCTAGGCAGGAGGTTGCAATGAAGGCTTTAGTCTACAAAGGTGGCAACAATAAGGAACTTGAAGACTGTTCCAAGCCCGATATTGCGGCGCCGGGCGATGCCATCGTAAAGATCTTGAAGACTACGATATGCGGTACGGATCTCCATATTCTCAAGGGCCACGTCGCAAGCTGTAAGCCAGGCCGCATCCTTGGACATGAAGGTGTAGGCATCATCGATTCGGTGGGAACGGCCGTAGCGGCTTTTCACAAAGGCGATCACGTACTTATTTCCTGTGTTTCCTCATGCGGGAAATGTGAGTATTGCCGGCGCGGAATGTACTCACATTGCCTCACAGGCGGTTGGATACTTGGGAATACGATTGATGGCACGCAGGCTGAATATGTGCGCATACCACATGCAGATACTAGTCTGTATCCAGTACCAGCTGGCGCCGATGAAGATGCGTTGGTTATGCTCAGCGATATCCTCCCCACTGGATTCGAGTGCGGTGTGCTCAATGGCAAAGTGGCCCCGGGCTCGATCGTAGCGATTGTCGGTGCCGGGCCGATCGGCTTAGCAACTTTGCTGACGGCGCAATTCTATTCGCCGGCGAAGATCATCATGATCGATCTGGACCAGAGCCGTCTGGAGGTGGCAAAGCGATTTGGCGCAACCGACATTATCAACAGCGCAGATGGGGCCGTACGCGAGAAGATCATGCAAATGACGCAGGAAAAGGGCGTCGATGCTGCGATTGAGGCCGTTGGGATTCCGGCCACGTTCGATCTATGTCAGCAAGTCGTGGCAGCGGGAGGAACTATCGCCAATATTGGTGTGCATGGCGTACCGGTCCAATTGCATCTGGAAAAGCTCTGGGACCGCAATATTTCCATTACCACCCGGCTGGTGGATACCGTTAGCACACCCATGCTGCTCAAATCCCTTGCTGCTAAAAAAATCGATGCCTCACAACTGATTACGCATCGCTTTAAGTTCGATGAGATTCTGGAGGCCTATGACACTTTTGCGCATGCCCCTGAAACCAAATCACTGAAAGTCATCATCGAGGCTAATGAGCAATGAGTAGCCGATTCTGACGCGGAAAAGTTCATGATCCCTCAGGGCGACGGTTCAGCGCTGTTTTGAAGGTGGATCATTCTTGGCTATCGTTACTCTGCCAATTCGCTTCTAATCAACAAGGAATATGCCATGAGCTATGAAAGTGTTAATCCGTATGACGGCACGGTCCTACAATCGTTTGAGGAAATGACCGATCGGCAGTTGGAAGCTGCCCTTGCAACGGCCGCTGTCTGCTTTGAAATCTGGAATAAGAAGAGTTACGGCGAGCGCGCCGTGATCGTTGCCAGGGCGGCGGTGCTGATGCGAGAGCGCAGCGAGGAATTTGCGCGGCCCGTCACGCTTGAGATGGGCAAGCTGATCACCCAGGCTCGTGGCGAAGTGGAACTGAGCGCCGACATCATCGACTATTACGCAAAGAATGCCGAGACCTTCCTGGCACCAGAAGCACTGCATCCGACAACCGGTGAAGCAGAGATCCAGAACGCAGCTTTTGGAGTGCTGTTTGGCGTGGAACCTTGGAATTTTCCTTACTATCAGCTCGCACGTTTTGCAGCCCCCAATCTGATGGCCGGCAATGTAGTGATGGTAAAGCACGCGGGATGTGTGCCTCAATGTGCTATCGCCTTTGAAAAGCTATGGCTGGATGCCGGTGCACCTGCCGGGGCTTACACCAACCTGCTCATTTCATACGACCAGGTCAACCGCGTCATCGATGACCCGCGTATCAAAGGTATTGCCCTGACCGGCAGCGTGGAGGCCGGCAAAGCTGTGGCAGCGCGCGCGGGTCTGAATCTGAAGAAATCGACGATGGAGTTGGGTGGTAGCGACGCCTTTATCGTGCTGGAGGATGCCGATCTCGACAAGACCGTCGAATGGGCGGTGTGGGCCAAGATGAACAACACCGGCCAGTGCTGTGTTGCCGCCAAGCGTTTTATTGTGGTCGAGGCTTTGGCGGATCGCTTTCTTGATAAGTTCCAGACTGCGCTCGCCAAGCTCAAACCGGGCAACCCGATGGATGTGGCAACCACGCTAGGGCCCCTCTCGACCGAGGCAGCATTGATCAAGTTGCTCGCCCAAGTGAAGCAGGCGGTTGAGAAAGGCGCAAAGCTGGTGATGGGCGGCAAGCGCCTCAATCGTGCGGGCGCTTTCATGGAGCCCACAATTCTAAGTTATATCACCCCAGACAATCCTGCCTTCAGGGATGAATTCTTCGGACCGGTGGCATTGTTCTTCCGCGTCAAGGATGAGAACGAAGCAATTGCGCTGGCCAATGACTCCGAATTTGGCCTCGGCGGCTCCATCTTTACCCAAGACGTACAACGCGGCAAGCGTTTGGCCAGCCAGATCAATACCGGTATGGTATTCATCAATCATCCCACCTGGACCACGCCCGATTTGCCGTTCGGCGGCATCAAGAATTCGGGCTACGGGCGTGAATTGTCGAGCATGGGCATCCAGGAGTTCGTGAACAAAAAACTGGTGCGTACGGTCTCGATAGATGCCCCAGCATAGGCGATCGGCATGTACGTCACTATTGCCATCCTGAAGGAAATGCGACCGCATGAACGCCGTGTCGCGCTTATTCCGGCTCTTGTGCCCAAGCTGGTCAAGCTTGGCGCCAGGCTGCACATGCAAACTGATGCGGGTGTCAGCGCCGGCTACCACGACGCCGCCTATGAGGAGGTCCTCTTTACTTCCGATTGTGCTCAACTGCTCGAGCGGGCCGATGTCGTGCTCGCCGTTCAGCCTCCCTCGGTACAACAGGTCAATGCGATGCAGGAGGGGGCAATTCTCATATCGTTCATCTACCCGGAAATAGCGACCAGCCTGATGCAATGCTTGCTGGATAAAAAGATCACCTGCTTTGCGATGGAACGCATTCCCCGCATCACTCGTGCACAGGCGATGGATGCACTCTCCAGTCAGTCTGCACTGGCCGGCTACTACGGCGTACAGCTGGGGGCGACGCATCTCGCCAGAATCCTGCCGAAGATCACCACCGCAGCCGGGCCAGTGGGACCTGCCCGGGTACTGGTGATGGGACTTGGGGTAGCCGGTCTGGAAGCGATCGCCACCGCCCATCGCCTGGGTGCGGTCGTCGAGGGCTATGACGTTCGCCCTGAGACCCAGGAACAGGCACTCTCGCTGGGGGCGAGCTTCATCGACACTGGAGTTGACGCACGTGGCGAGGGAGGTTATGCCCGTGCCTTGAGTGCTGACGAACAGGTGAAGATCGATGCCGTCCTCACGCGACATATACAGCAGGCCGATCTCATCATCACTACTGCGGCGATTCCCGGCAAGCCCTCTCCCAAGCTGATCAGCGCCGAACAGTTGAAAGGTATGAAAGGAGGGGCGGTCATTGTGGATCTGTCGGCCGATGGCGGCGGCAACTGCTTCGATACGCGGCCTGGTGAGACCGCGCACATCGGCGCTGTCACCATTGTTGCACCGCTGAATATTCCCTCTTTGTTGAGCAGCGATGCTAGCGATCTGTATGCCAGGAACCAATACAACCTGCTAGCCTTGATGCTGAAAAATAACATCGTCACTATCGATTGGGATGACGAGATCCTGGCTAGAACGGCGGTAACCCATTCCGGCAATCTGCAGAACGGCATTGTGCTGGCCAACCACGTACCGGCCGACAGCATGGCAAGCGACGTCATCAGGAGCGCACAATGAATCCCGACTTCAGCATTAACGGCTATGCGGCCGTCTATATCTTCATGTTGGCCGGCTTTACCGGCTGGGTGGTGATCACGCGTGTGCCGGCCATATTGCACACGCCGCTGATGTCCGGCTCCAATTTCGTGCACGGCATTGTGGTGGTTGGCGCACTGTATGCGTTGCTTAATGCCGGCACGACACAGGATCAGGTAATCGGCTTCTTCGCCGTGCTGCTGGGCGCTGGCAACGCTGCGGGCGGCTACGCGGTGACCGAACGCATGCTGGCGATGTTTCAGCCGGGGCAAGCCAAACCGCTGCATCCGAGAACATCAAAACGACGCGCGAAGAAAGCCGCACAGACCAAGCCCAAGCCCGGCTGAGGAACCACCATGATCAACTCGATTGCACAACTACTAATCGGCGGCGTGGATCTGGCTGCAGCGTTTCTTCTGATCTATGGTCTCAAACGCATGTCATCGCCCGTCACCGCACCGTCAGGGATTGTGCTAGCAGGTGGCGGCATGCTGACCGCAGTCGTGGCTGGTTTCTTCTATATTGCCGGTGTCCATGCAAGTGCACTGCTGCATCTGCCGCTCAATATCGCACTTGCAATCGCGGCCTTGCTATTGGGGGGCGGCACGGCGTGGTTGAGCGGGAAACGTGTAGCGATGACATCCATGCCTCAGATGGTTGCGCTCTATAACGGTATGGGCGGCGGTGCTGCAGCAGCGATCGCGGCGATGGAACTGTTCAGTACTCGCCCCACCGGGATCCCAGCACTCAGCATTACCTTGCTCGGCGCGCTGATCGGATCTGTATCGCTGTCCGGATCGCTGATTGCGTGGGCCAAGCTTGAAGGAGTGATAATGCAGCCCCTGAGGTTTCGCGGGCAACAAATCCTAAACGGTGCCGCCATGCTGGCTGCCATGATCCTCGGAGGCTTCATCATCTATCTGACGCAAGTGGTGATCGGTACACCGCAGCCGGCGCCGCTATTGGTCTACCTGTTTTTTGCTTTTTCGCTGGTCTTCGGTGTGCTGATGACATTGCCTATTGGCGGTGCCGATATGCCCGTCGTGATTTCTATTTACAACGCATTGACGGGGCTGGCCGTGGCCCTGGAGGGGTTCGTTCTGCAAAATCCAGCGCTCATGATCGCTGGCATGGTGGTGGGCGCGGCCGGCTTATTGCTCACTCAACTGATGGCCAAGGCAATGAACCGATCGATCGGTGCTGTGGTGTTCACCAATTTCGGCGCGGTTGCGAAGACCAGGTCGGGCGCTATCAAAGGCGAACTGAAGCCGGTCGATGCCGGCGACGCCGGGATTTCCATGCGCTATGCCGGTAGCGTCATCATTGTGCCAGGATACGGGCTTGCCGTCGCTCACGGACAGCAAAAGCTATATGAGTTCGTAAAATTGTTGCAGGTGGCCGGCGTTACTGTGAAGTTCGCGGTGCATCCGGTTGCGGGGCGTATGCCGGGCCAAATGGATGTGCTACTGGCCGAGGCTAGTGTGCCTTACGACATGATCTATCAGCTTGAAGATATCAATGAAGAATTCAGCCACACCGATGCAGTGATGGTGATAGGCGCCAATGATGTGGTCAATCCTGCTGCACGCAACGACAAGTCATCACCGATTTTCGGCATGCCCATTCTCAATGCCGACCAGGCGAAGAAAGTATACGTCGTGAAGCGTGGGGAAGGCCGTGGTTATGCTGGTATTGAAAATCCCCTGTTCTACGGGGACAACTGCGAGATAGTGTATGGCGACGCGCAAATAGTACTGGTAAAAATGATTGAGGCCATCCGTGGCCTGGCTAGCACGGCCTAAACAACCACGGCATATGTAATGGGTGCACCGCTCGCTGGGCTGTAGCGTGCTCAAGTCTTTCGCTCCACCCTTCTTCAATTCTCAACATCAAAGGAATTCATAATGGCACTGAAAATGCAAGCCGCAGTCGTCGAACAGTTCCGAAAGCCTCTGGTTCTGCAGGAGCGGGATATTCCCACGCCGGCAGCAGGCCAGATTGTTGTTAAGACGGAAGCCTGTGGAGTGTGTCACACCGATCTGCATGCCGCTAAGGGAGATTGGCCCCTGAAGCCAACACTGCCATTCATACCTGGACATGAAGGAATCGGTTTGGTTGTGGCCGTCGGCGCCGGAGTGAGTAGGGTGAAGGCGGGTGACCGCGTCGGCGTGCCCTGGTTGTTTTCCGCTTGCGGCCATTGTGAATATTGCCTCAAAGCCTGGGAAACCGTATGCGGCCAGGCGCAATTCGGTGGCTACACCGTCAACGGTGGCTTTGCCGAATACATTCTCGCTGATCCTGCCTATGTCGCTCACATTCCAGCGGGACTCAGTGCGCTGCAAGCGGCGCCGATCATCTGTGCAGGTGTAACTACCTACAAGGGCATTAAAGAGGCTGCGGTCAAGCCCGGTGAATGGATTGCCATCTCCGGCGCTGGGGGCCTGGGCCATTTGGCGGTGCAATACGCCAAAGTCATGGGACTCAACGTGTGCGCCATTGATGTCGACGATGGCAAGCTAGAGCACGCCAGGCAGTTGGGAGCGGATTTGCTGATCAATGCCAAAGCCAGCAATCCAGCCGCAGTATTGAAGAAAGAAATTGGCGGGGGCGCACATGGTGTGCTTGTCACTGCCCCATCGCTAAGCGCCTTCGCGCAAGGTGTTGCCATGACGCGCAAGCTTGGCACCTGCGTACTGGTCGGTTTGCCCCCGGGAGAATTCCCGATACCGCTGTTCGAGGTGGTGGCCAATTGCGTCACCATTCGTGGTTCGTTTGTCGGCACTCGCCAGGACATGAATGAGGCGCTTGCTTTTGCCGCAACCGGTAAGGTCAAGGCAGATATCGAGTTGCAACCGCTTTCGGCCATCAATCAGGTCTTCGAACGATTGGAGCATGGCCAGGTGGCCTCGCGTGTGGTGATTGATTTCGCGGATGGCTGAGCTAAATGGGGCGTTCTGCGTTCGCATTGTGCTCAACCGAGTATTGACTTATCGAGCCTGGCGAACAAGGATGGAGACATGATGAGCAAGCTTATCGGTATTGACCTGGGTACCACAAATTCCTGTGTCGCAGTGATGGAAAACGGTGTACCCAAGATAATAGAGAACGCGGAAGGATCGCGCATTACACCGTCGGTCATCGCATATCAGGACGATGGTGAAATTCTTGTCGGTGTGCCGGCCAAACGGCAGGCAGTCACTAACCCCGAAAATACCCTGTTTGCGGTCAAACGTCTGATCGGACGTAAATTCGTCGAGAAAGAAGTGCCAAAGGACATCGGCTTGATGCCATTCCAGATCATCAATGGCGACAACGGTGATGCCTGGATCAATGTACGCGACAAGAAGTTGGAGCCACCACAGATTTCTGCAGATGTGTTGCGCAAGATGAAGAAGACGGCTGAAGACTATCTGGGCGGCCCGGTCGACGAAGCTGTCATTACCGTACCCGCATATTTCAATGACGCGCAGCGCCAGGCGGCCAAGGATGCGGGGCGTATCGCTGGGCTGGACGTCAAACGCATCATCAATGAATCGAAAGCGGCCGGCTCTGGCATTCGGCCTGGATAAAGTGCATGACGGCGACCGCAAGATCGCCGTCTATGACCTCGGTGGCGGGACGTTCGACATTTCCATCATCGAAATTGCGGCAGTGGCGGGTGATAAGCAATTTGAAGTTATGTCCACGGTGATAACTTTCTGGGCGGAGAAGATTTCGATCAGCGCATCATCGATTACATCATTGATGAATTCAGAAAAATAAATGGTATAGATTTGAAGAAAGACCCGATCGCGCTACAGCGTATCAAGGCTGCGGCAGAACCCACCAAAATCGAGTTATCTTCGACGCAGCAGACCGATATCAAAGAACCTTATATCGCCATGGCAAATGGCGCCCCTATTCATTTGAACATGACGATGACGCGCGCCAGGCTGGAGGCGCTGGTGGACGACTTGATCAACGCCACGATAGCCCCTTGCCATCTCGCTATCAAGGATGCTGGTATCACCGTTGCCGAGATCGACGACATCATTCTGGCGGGCGGTATGACCCGTATGCCGGGCGTACAGAAAAAGGTCAGGGAATTCGTCGGGAAGGAGTCGCGCAGAGATGTCAATCCGGATGAAGATGTGGGCCCGTCGGCGCGGCGATCCAGGGGGCGGTTCTGTCGGGTGAACGAAAGGATCTATTGCTCCTCGATGTGACGCCACTATCGCTGGGCATCGAAACCAAGGGAGGCGTCATGAGCAAAATGATCCATAAAAATACGACGATTCCAACCAAGTTCAGCCAAATATTTTCCACGGCCGAGGATAACCAGCAAACCGTCACTATCAAGGTATTTCAGGGTGACGGTGCAGGCGCATTGTATGCAGTCGTGTGCAGCGATGTTCCCCCAACGGGGACGGCGGAAGAGCGCAAGCCGTTCCAGCGGCTTACCGAAATTTCCTCATTTAATCCCCGGCAACTCTTGTTTTCAGAGGGGCCGGAAAGCGGAGGGACGTCGTAACTCACCGTTACGCCGTGAAGGTGTTCCAGCGTACAGATGGAAAACTGACGCCGACGTACTCTCAGGTTTTCAACTCTTTTGGATCTATCATGAAAACGGATTCGCAGCTGCAGCAGGATGTCTGCGCTGAATTGAAATGGGAACCCTCTATCAATGCGACGCAGATTGGCGTGCAGGTGAAGGACGGAATTGTCACGCTGGCAGGAGATGTCGATAGTTATTCGGAGAAAGTTGACGCTGAACTTGCAGCCCAGCGAGTCGGTGGTGTCAAAGGTCTTGCCACGGCGATCAACGTCAAGCTACATGGAAAAAACCACCGGCGCGATGCAGATATAGCGCAGGCAGCGGAGCACGTTTTGTCGTGGTCAAACTATGTCCAGCCGGATGTAATTAAGGTCGCTGTGGAAAAGGGACGTGTGACTCTCTCTGGCAAGGTGCGTTGGGACTTTGAAAGACGCGGAGCGATCGCGGTGATCCGCCATCTCAAAGGTGTCGTCAGCGTTATCGACCAGATTACGATCAAAGACAAAGTTTCTTCGAAACTGGTGAAAGATGACATTGAGGCTGCGCTCAAGCGGCGAGCAAGACAAGAGGGAAGCGATATTAATGTAGAGGTCGCTGGAACGAATGTCACCTTGACGGGAACCGTACATAGCTGGAGTGAACGAGATCTCGTAAACTATGCCGCAAAGAATTCACCAGGTGTTTGGACGGTAATTGACAATCTAACCGTCGTTTCCTGAAGGGCGTACCATGCTCTTCCAACAGGAGTAGGTTTGATGACGAAGCTCATATGCTTCGCCAGGCCCACGAAGCAGGGAGGTCTAATGAATAGCCAATCCGTCGCGTCGAGTGTTTCTGTTTTGAAAAAAAAGGGGTCGGAGGACGAGTTGAAGCACCAGAGCGATGCTCTTGACGAGGCTTTAGATGAGTCGTTTCCTGCCAGTGATCCGGTTGCGGTTGACTTTACTCAAGTGGATGCCAAGAGATCAATTCCATCGAGTGTTTGATGAGCGGGAATTTGCGACTATTAGCCATGCAAATGGCATAAGGAACCATGAAAAAATCAATCCCCAAGCCATCTTCGCATCGGTTCATGCACTAGTCGGCCCGGGCTATTTGCTAGCCAAATCGAAGCATCACTTGGTGTCGCCTCATGTTGGATATCGAACAGATTCTCTACCAATTCATCTCTATAGTCATCGAAGTAATTGAAGCATACCGTGTGCATTCGCAACGACCATGGCTTCAGGTCACATGCTGTCTTGGACAGCCAGGAGATGAAAAGTGAAAACGATTAACTTAGTCATGGGGCTCGTGGGTATTGCCGTGATGTTCGCAACGGGCGCTGTATCGGCCCAGATTGCCGGGACGAGCACGACAGTTGGCGTAAGCATCGTCGAATCGACACAAGTTGCTTCCGGCTGGAGTGTCAAGAAAACTATTCTTGGAAAGATGGTTTATACGGATACTGGGGTGAAAATAGGCAAAGTTGAAGATCTGATTATTGAAAAAGACCGGCAGGTTTCCTACGTGATCATTCGCGCGGGAGGATTCGTTGGCATTGGTACCCATAATGTGGCGATCCCAGTTTCGCAGATCGAGGATCGGCGGGGAAAGTTGGTGATGCCTGGCGCTACGCGGGATATCGTCAAAGCATTACCTCGTTTTGACTATGCTGACGATAACGCTAGGCGCGATGAATTTATAGCAAAGACCCAGGCGGAGTTAAAGAACGCTGGAGCGGAAATTGCGATGATGAAAAGTCAAGCCGTTACAGGAACAAATGAGGCTAAAGCCGAGTTCGCGTTGAAGATCAACACCTCTGAAAAAGCATTGAAGGATACCGAGGACAAGTTGAATGAAATGAAGCATGCAGCGGCTAATCGCTGGACGGAATTCGAGGCAAATGTGAAAGATGCCAATGAACGCTTGAAAAAGTCGCTAGCAAAGGTGCCGACATGATCTCAACTGAAGCTATACCAGCACTAGAACTCAGAATATACGAGGAGCAGTTGAAACGCGACGCTTTGCTTGCAGCCGGTAATTTTAGTAAATATGTTGAAGCTTGTAGCAAGGTTGAAGCATTTGTACTAAAACTGGAACCGAAATTTCAGAGTTCATAGTAAACGAAATTCCGAAGTGCAAGTAAGTCAAGTTAGGGAGGCGATCGGGTAGCAATATAACGAGATCAAAAGATCAGGCTGTTGAATTGCATTGAAATCTGCCCCCCAGGGGGCGCGGACAAAATCTTGGATTACCTTGGAGGTAGTTCATGTATTCGTACGAAGACCGAATCAAAGCGGTCGAGCTCTATATCAATCCGGGAAATCGCCATCTGCCTGGACATTTCCCGCAATACGGTTCGCCGTTGTATCCGGTCGGACGCGATCGAACCAGCATACTCGCCAAGGCATTCGCCTAGCTCTCTTGATGAGTTTTCGCCCCATGCTCTCCGCTTGGCTGAGCGCTGAATTCGTTAAATCTCGCAAGCAACGAAGAACCCTGAAACAGATGTTCCTGGATATAAAGGAGCTGAGATATGAAGAGTCGTACGACCGTGTGGCGGCCTTTGGCAGACGATGGAAGGTAGGTCAAATAGAGAGGGGCAAATCCGCGAGAAAATCAACAAGAAATAACCCCTAACGCAGCCTTCTATCAGAACGCAAAGGCACTGCTCCACTTCATGATTTTTTCTTGGACGGGACTTTGACCATCCTAGGTCCCACGATCTTCTTAAAGGTCTCCCCGTGGATTTGTTGCCCGACGCCACCGTGAATGGTGATGTTCGCTCGACCTTTGGGAGCGGACGGAGGTGTGTCTGTATCGCTCGCTCCTTCGACCACGCCAAGGACGCGAGCCTTCGCACGAAGATCCAACTTCCGATATCCCACCAAAAGCTCCGATTCGTCTTCCGTCAATCCATTGGAAGACGGAACACCAAGTAAAACATACTGGGTGTCAACACCAAGTGCTGCGACGGCAATTAGATAGTCCGCGCCTGGAAAGCGCTTGTCTTGCTCATAATTGATTTGCGCTCCTTTTTCCACCCCACCGACGGCAGCAAACTCCGGTTGAGTAAGGCCTAGGCGCTTACGCTCATCTTTTAATCTCTGACCAAAGGTACTCATTACGCAAATATTTGTTTGACAGGTACGTTTTTGAGAACTAATATTCACGTCATTCCTAAGTGACGTGTACAACGATTATCCCATATGCCTACTCTTTCCAAGCACGTATGCCGCCCGCACACCGATACTTCGGTGGCCGTTACCTTCCGGCTTGAAGCTGATGAAGAACAACGACTGGCTGAGCTAGCTCGCCGGGATTTGCGCACGCGCTCTTCTTTTGTGCGCCTGCTGATCTTGCGCGGCATGGCCGCCTACGACAAAGACGTCAAAGCCGAACGGGCTTGAGCATCGGAGACCGCCATGTACGACGATCCCCGCAAAATTCGTCACCGCCGCATCGTGGTGCGCGTCAACGACGACAACTACGACATCATGAAAGCCCTGGCCCAGTACCAGGGCGAGAACCTGGCGACACTGGCCCATGATCTGCTGATGCACCAGGCCATCGCCCTGGCGCAATCCTATTCGATGCCGATCTTAGCTGAGCAGAACGTACAAGCCAAGGCGCTCACGAGCCACTTTTCAGTGCCTCGCAATGCCTGATATCGAATTGCCGTTCACCCATCCTGCGTTAGTCGAAGCCCTGGAAGTGATCATGATGCGAGAAGGCTTCGACACGATTGAACAAGCGGCGGAGTTCGCTCTGGCGCAATCTGTTCGAGAAGGTATCAAACGTGTTACTGGCAAGGGGCGTGCACTCTATGCCATCAAGGGAAAGAAAACAACATGCGTGTAATCAGCCTGCCGTGCCC
>Ga0187843_10000098_pt1 | contig 69725 bp, 58 predicted proteins | sample SpaLakP09_SKY_43_FD_134516 | JGI IMG/M metagenome (GOLD analysis project Ga0187843, IMG submission 134516) | Oligotrophic lake water microbial communities from Sparkling Lake, Wisconsin, USA - SP09_SKY_43 | ecosystem: Environmental > Aquatic > Freshwater > Lake | place: USA: Sparkling Lake...
GCAGTGGCCGGTCAGGTCATCGATGCACGAGAGCTGGTGTTCGAGGTGGTGGATCCGCAGAAGCTGCGGGTCGAAGCCCTGGCCTATGACGCCTCGGTGGCCAATGACATCGCCGGTGCCTACATCCCGGTCGGCAACGGCAAGGTCGCACTGACCTTTGTTGGCGCTGCCCGCAGCCTTCGCGACCAAGTGTTGCCAATCAGCTTCAAGGCCCAGGGCGATGGTTTGAACCAACTGGCCGTGGGCCAGCCAGTTCGAGTGATTGTGCAGACGCGCAGTCAGGTCAAGGGAGTCTCGGTCCCGGCATCTGCCCTGATGAAGAACCCATCGAATCAACAAATCGTCTGGATCAAGACCGCTCCTCAGCGGTTTGAGCCACGTGTCGTGACGGTGGCGCCGCTGGATGGCGCTTCTGTGGCGGTTACCGCCGGACTCAAGGCGGGCGAGCTGGTCGTGACCGACGGCGCCGGTTTGCTCAACCAGATCCGCTGAAGGAAACCCATGTTCAAGTGGCTTCTCGACAGCAGCCTGTCCAACCGACTGCTCATCATGATCGCCAGCCTGGTGCTGGTGGCCTATGGCGCGTTCACCCTGTCACGCACGCCGGTGGACGTCTTCCCCGATCTCAACAAACCCACCGTCACCATCATGACGGAGGCCGGCGGCATGGCCGCCGAAGAGGTCGAGCAACTGATCACCTTCCCGCTGGAGACCACCATGAACGGTCTGCCCGGCGTGGAGTCGGTGCGCTCGACTTCCAGTGCAGGCCTGTCCTTCCTCTATGTCACCTTCGACTGGAGCACCGAGATCTTCCGCGCCCGCCAGATGGTGTCCGAGCGGCTCGCATCGATGGAGGAGGGCATGCCCGAGGGCGTCGTGCCGCGCATGGGCCCGATCAGCTCCATCATGGGCGAAATCATGCAGATCGCGATCCCCATCGACACGACGAAGATTTCGTCGATGGCGGTGCGCGAGTACGCGGACTGGGCGCTACGCCCGCGGCTGATGGCGGTCCCGGGCGTGGCCCAGGTGATTCCGATCGGCGGTGAGGTGCGCCAGTTCCAGGTGCAGCCCAACACCGCGCGCATGTCGGAGTTGGGACTGACGCATGAGCACCTCGAGGCGGCATTGAAGGGCTTCTCGTCAAACACCTCGGGCGGGTTCCTGGAGCTCAACGGCTGCGAATACCTGATCCGCAATCTGGGCCGCACGTCCAGTCTTGAGGATCTGAAGAACCTGGCCCTGGGTGCCCGGAACGGGCAGCCGATCCTGCTGCGCCAACTCGCCGAGGTCACTTTCGCGCCCGCCCTCAAGCGCGGTGATGCCGGTTTTGAAGGCAAGCCGGCGGTGATCCTGGGCATCCAGAAGCAGCCCACGGCAGACACCATTGCGCTGACGCGCGCCATCGAGACGGCGCTCGACGAGATGCGCCGCTCGCTGCCCGCCGGCATGGATGCGCCCCAGGTCACCTTCCGGCAGGCCAGCTTCATCGAGGCGTCGATCACCACCTTGCAGGGCAAGCTGATCGGTGCCTCGGCTTTTGTCGCGGTGATCCTGCTGCTGTTCCTGGGCAATCTGCGCACGACCCTCATTGCCCTGGTGGCGATTCCGGTGTCCATCTTCATTACCGCCCTGGTCTTCAAGTACTTCGGGCTTTCGATCAACACCATGACCCTGGGCGGCTTGGCGATTGCCATCGGTGGCCTGGTGGACGACGCGGTGGTGGGCATCGAGAACGTGATGCGCCGGCTCAAGGAAGACCGCATTAAGCACCCCGAACACCGCATGAACCCGCTGGAGGTGGTGGCCATGGCGACCATGGAGGTGCGGTCCGCCATCCTTTACGCCACGGTCATCATCGTGCTGGTGTTCGTGCCGCTATTCGCGCTGCCAGGTATGGAGGGCCGCTTGTTCGTGCCCTTGGGCATTGCCTTCATCGTCTCGACCCTGGCCAGCCTGATTGTTTCGGTGACCGTCACGCCGGTGCTGAGCCTGTACCTGCTGCCGCGCATGAAGTCGCTGGACCATGGCGATACCAAGCTGCTGGCCTGGCTGAAGGCGCGCTATCGGGGGGGGCTGCAAGCGACTTTGAACCGTCCCAAGGCGGCTATGTTGGCTGGCTGCGTGGCGGTGCTGGCCGCCGCCGCCGCCGTGCCCTTCTTTCCGACCACCTTCCTGCCGCCGTTCAATGAGGGCACCTTGCTGGTCGGCTTACGCCTGAACCCCGGCGTGACCTTGGCCGAGAGTTCGGCCTTGGCCCGTCAGGCCGAGGTGCTGATCAAGCAGGTGCCGGAGGTGACCCATGTCGGCCGACGCAGCGGTCGTGCCGAACTGGACGAACATGCCGAGGGTGTGCACGTCAGCGAACTGGATGTGGGCCTGAAGCCCAGCAGCGAGATCACGCGCTCGATGGACGAGATCAATGCCGACATCCGGTCGCGCCTGGTCAATCTGCCGGCCGCCATCGGCATCGGTCAGCCGATCTCGCACCGCATCGACCACATGCTCTCCGGCGTGCGCTCGCAGATCGCCATCAAGATTTTCGGTGAAGACCTGGACACCCTGCGTGGCCAGGCCGACGTCCTGCGCGCACGGCTGGCCACCATTCCCGGCGTGGCCGACCTGGAGATCGAGAAGCAGGTGCTGGCGCCGCAGATCAAGGTGCGCATCGACTACGCGGCGGCCGCGCGCTATGGAGTGCCGGCACCGCAGATCCTCAGCACCCTGCAGGCTCTGGTCGAGGGCGAGAAGGTGACGCAGATTGTCGAAGGCGGACGGCGCTTCGCCCTGGTGGTCCGGCTGCCGGAAAGCGCACGCTCGGCGGACGGCCTGGCGCAGATCCTGATCGAGACGCCCAAGGGCAGCGTGCCGCTGTCCAAGCTGGCCACGATCGAAGAGGGCGATGGCCCCAACCAGGTCAGCCGCGACGACGGCAAGCGCCGCATCGTGCTGTCGGCCAATGCGCAGGGCCGCGCGCTGTCCGACATCGTGGCTGACATCCGGGCGGTGGTGGCCGAGACCCAGTTGCCCGAGGGCTACTTCGTGACCCTGGGCGGCCAATTCCAAGCGCAGGAGGAGGCCTCGCGCCTGGTCGGTCTGCTGTCCATGGTGTCGGCGGTGCTGATGTTCGTGGTGCTGTTCAGCCGTTACAAGAGCACGCGCCTGGCGCTGCTGATCATGGCCAATATCCCGCTGGCTCTGGTCGGCGCAGTGCTGGGTCTGGCGCTGTCAGGTCAACCGCTGTCGGTGGCCGCATTGGTAGGCTTCATCACCCTAGCCGGTATCTCGGTGCGCAACGGCATCCTGAAGGTCAGCCATTACATCAACCTGATGCGCTTCGAGGGTGAGGCCTTCGACCACAAGATGATCATGCGCGGCTCCATTGAGCGATTGAGCCCCGTGCTGATGACGGCCCTGGTGACCGCCTTTGCGCTGGCGCCGCTGCTGTTCGAGGCCGAGCGCCCCGGTACTGAAATCCTGCATCCGGTGGCCGTGGTGATCTTCTCCGGTTTGATCAGCTCCACCTTGCTGGACACCTTCCTGACCCCGGCCATGTTCTGGCTCTTCGGCCGCCGTGACGTTGAGCGCCTGATGAACGACCGTGACGCCGAAGCCTTCTGACAACCCGCGACACCCACCCAACCTTGAGAGGAACGACCATGAAGAAGACACGACGGCTGTTCGTTACCGCCATCCTTGCAATCGGTGGCAGCGCATTCGCCGCGGACAAAGATGGCCACGGCCATGAGCACAAGCCGCTGCACGGCGGCGTCATGGCTGAGTCCGGCCAAATGGAATTCGAGCTGGTGGCCAAGGCCGACCAGATCAGCCTTCATGTGCGTGATCACGGCAAGCCCGCCAAACTGCAAGGCGCCAACGCCAAGCTGACCCTGCTGAACGGCAGCGACAAGAGTGAAGTCCAACTGGCGCCGGCAGGCGACAAGCTGGAGGCCAAGGGCAGCTACATGTTGGGCGCCGGCACCAAGGCTGTCGCCACGGTCACGCTGGCTGGCAAGAAACCGACCCATGTGCGCTTCGTGCTGAAGTAGAAGCGGCAGCCCTCGAAGTCGGCGCATTGACCGCGCGACCATGCCCAAACCGCAGTGCAGCGGCGGCAAGAGCGACTAGGGCGCCATCACCCAGCGGGGTGACGCCTGTCTGCGTACCCTGTGGATCCGGGGCGCCAAGTCAGTGGTCAGAATTGCCCACAGGCTCAGCGACCCGACTTCGCGCCGGGCGCTGGACACAAGCAAAGGCCATTGATTTGATCTTTCCGGGACGGTTTGGTCTTGACGCCAAGCGGCCTGTCGATGCGCGTTCAATAGCCTTCAAGCTGCCACACCAAAGAGGGAACCAACGCCAGCGGTAAGGCCCATTGCCAATGCTCCCCAGAATGTCACGCGGGAGGCAGACGCGAACAAAGGAGACCCCCCGGCGCGTGCTGCGATCAGTCCCAGGAGTGCAAGAAACAAGAGTGAGCTTGCCGCAAGACCCCACATGAGGGCAGAGGCAGGGAGCACGAGAACCATCAGCAGGGGTAGAAATGCGCCAGCGGCAAACGTGCTGGCGGATGCCAGCGCGGCCTGAACGGGTTTGGCGGCCAAGGTATCCGATATGCCTAGCTCGTCCCGCGCGTGCGCTGCTAGCGCATCATGTGCCATCAATTTTGTTGCGACGCTCGATGCCAATGCCTCATCAAGGCCGCGCTTGACGTAAATCGCCGTGAGCTCTGCATGCTCCTGAGCGGGGTTCTCCAGCAGCTCAGCTCTTTCTCGAGTCAGATCTGCGCTTTCGGTATCGGCTTGTGAGCTGACAGAAACATACTCGCCTGCAGCCATAGACATGGCGCCGGCAACGAGGCTTGCAACGCCTGTAACGAGAATTGTCCTGGTGCTGGCACCTGTCGCCGCGATGCCCAAGACAAGGCTTGCAGTAGAGACAATCCCATCGTTGGCCCCGAGAACGCTAGCGCGTAGCCAGCCTGTCCGGTGCGTTCTATGTCGTTCGCTGTGTCTCATAGGGAGCCCATGGTTGATTACGAAGCCTAGACATGCTGGCTTCGCGAACTCGGGCGGCCCGACTCCTGCGATGCTGTAGCTTGCAGGCACGAGGCCCCTAGAGCTACACCAATGCAACCGGCAGACGGGCTGCCTGGGCGTTGCAAGTTAGCGAAGCGTCGGGCCATTTACCAATCTAGCACCTTGTTCGTCGGATTGGGTGTCCATATTGACGGTATCGACAGCGCCGTGGCGCGGGCGCCGAGCGACGGCGCGACGGCGCCATCCGCCATATCGGCGACGACCTCGCCTCGCTGGACAAGTCGATACGTAGACTCGTCGGCCGCGCCTGCGAGGCGGATGATGAACCAAGGTTCTTCCCGGGTGCAATATCTCGCCGTTGAAGATCCGCTTTAAATCGGTGTTATGCCCCTATTTTCTGCAGACAGATGGCGAGAAGCCTTACCGTCTTGTCTCGAAGCGCGACGTACTCTGGCATGTCTTTGAACGACAGTACCTCTTCCTTCTGAGTCAGGGCATAGGCGGCGACGACAAGCGCCCTCGAGGGCTGCTGGCCTGACTATCGTGACCCCTCGTGCCAGCAAGCGGCCGGTCGGCACGCAGCTTGCCGGGCTCAGCCCACGAGCTCATCAAACAATCTCTGGTGCAGCCGGAAGCCTTCGGAGGCTTCTGCGACGAAGGCATCGGCCTGCTGGGGCGTCAGCAGCAGCGCATCAAGTCCGGCTCGGAAGTCGCGCTTCAGTTGTTCTGCCTGTTGCGGCTCTCCCTCGCCAAAGGCGTAGAACGCTGTGCCTTGCGAGCCGGGCAGCGTGAAGCTCTGACGCACGATGCGCGCAAGCATCTGCCCGCCGTGGAGGTCGCCCAGGTAGCGGAGGTAGGCATGGGGCAGCAGCAGCGCCCCGGGCGCGGGCTTGTGGGTCACGTGTCGATGCAGCCGCTCGGCGTAAGCAGCAGCGGTGTCCAGCACAGACAGGTCCTGTCGCCAATCATGTCCGGTGTGCAGGTGATCCAGGTCCTGCTCCAGCGCCGGCAGCCGGCGCAGCTCGGGCCGCCAGAGTTGCTGCACATTCGGATCGGCCTGGTGCGCATCCAACCCCGCTTCCAGCGCCGCGTAGACAGGCTGCAGATTGCGCAGCAGCAGGCAGTAGGTTTCGCGGCTGATGCGTCCATGCATCAGCTCTGACATGACGCCGCTGCGCTCCGCCAGGGTGTGCAGTGCGCGTGTTTCTTGTTTCAGCCGAACGGCCAATCCCGTGGTGCTTGTTTCCATGCCTGCATGATGCCTCAGCGGCACCGGCCGGCTGGCCTCAGTCTTCGCGCAAGAAGGCCTGCAGAGCGGCCAGGCCGCGCGCCGGCTGTTCTTCCTGCGGCAGGTGGCCGATGCCGGTGAGGCCCGCCAGCCGTGCATGGGGCAGGGCGGCGAGGTAGTCGGCGGAGTTGGCGAAGGGGATCATTGCGTCCTGCTCGCCCCAGAGCAGGAGGGTGGGCGCGCTGATCCGCCGCAACTCGGGCTTCGGGTCGATTAGCACCGTCTGCTGCATGCGTGCCAGCAAGGCGCTGCGCACGCCGGGCGCGCGCATGAGGTCGTAGTAGCGCTCTGTCAACCGGTCGCTGAGCGTTTCGGGGTCGGCGTAGGCCGGTACCAGGCTCATGCGTAACAGCGGCCGGGGCAGTACCTGGGTCATGAGTTTCAGGCTGGCCGGCACCTCGGGTGCCTTGCCGTACTCGAAGCCGGGGCTGGCGAAGCCATCGGGTGCGATCAGCACCAGGCGGGTGATGCGCTCGGGATGATGCGCGGCCATGCGCCAGGCGATGCGGCCGCCGATCGAATGACCGATCACTGTGAGTTGCGTCACCTGCAGCTGGTCGAGCAGGGCCAGCACGATCTGCTCGGTGCGCTCATCGGTGTAGACACCGCTCGGGTCCGGCGGGCTCAGACCGCTGCCGGGCAGGTCGATGCGGATCACGCGGTAGGTCCCAGACAGCACCTCAGCCCAGGGTTCCCAGGTGTGCAGGCTGGCGCCGAAGCCGTGGATGAAGAGCAGCACGGGCGCTGCGCGAGGGCCGCTGTCGCGCACATGCAGTTGCAAGCCCGGCAGGGCCCGCAGGGTGACCCGGTCACTCGGCTGGTTCAGGTACTTGGCGTCCAGCCGGTCCAGTGAAAGGTCCGGCGTCCAGGCCCAGGCGGCGAGGCTCAGCAGGGCGAGCGCGACGAGGATCAAGAGCGGCTTCTTCAAGCGTGCGGCGCGCGCGAGCGCATGCCCCAGTCCCACAGCTTCTCGCTGGGCAGCGGCATCACCATGAACCAGTGCTCGAGCAAGGCCAGGCTCAGCAGCATGGCGACGAAGCTGCAGGCCGTGGTCTCGAAGGCGCCGAAGCTCGTCGCCACCGCGCTGTGCCAGGCCATCGCCGCCATGCCGGTGACGGCGATCACGCTGACCGGGAACAAGGCATTGCTGGGACGTTGACGGAAGTAGCTGTGCATGTAACGCAGGTGCTCGGGCAGGAACTGCTCGTTCAGGTTGCGCACTCCGAGAAAGACATTGAGCTTGGCCGACAAACGCATCAGCCACAGCACGCCAAAGGTCCACAGTGCCAACTGGTTGGGCTGCTGCCAGCTCAGCAAGGCGATGGTGCCGCCCAGCACGATCAACGCCAGCTCGTGATACAGGATCGCCATCACCGCATGGCCTACGCGCCGCCAGCCCCGCGCGTCGGGCGGGCAGGCTCGGCGCCGCGGGCCGGTCACATAGCCCAGCAGGAAGCCGACCTCCTGCCAGGCCCAGACCATCAGCGCCGAAGTGAAGGCGAGATAGGCGCCGCTGACCCGGGTGTCATTGGCCGAGACCGCCACGCCCAGCAGCGACACGCCCAGCAGCACGGTGGCGGCAGCCATGGTCCATTTGTGCGTGACTCTGGGCAGGCCGTTCAGATATAGGATCACGCCGGTGCTGAACCACCACAGCAGCAAGGTGTAGAGCGCGGGCCAGCCGTGTCGCATGGCAAGGCCTTACCAGCTCGGCGCCACGCGCATCTCGCGCGGCAGCTCGTGCTTGACGGTTGGCAGCATATACAGGCGCCCGAAGCACAGTGCCGCGCGCACGGCGCAAACGCCTTGCTGCAACTTGCCAATCAAGCCACCCCGCTGCTTGGCGCGCTCGGCGGCGGCTGAGATGCGGCACAGCCGATCCATGCCCGCGCGGAAGACCGGGTGGTCGGTGTCAAGGCTCAGCGGGAAGACCTGGCGGCTGATTGCCGTCGTGATGTCGAAGACCTGGTAGTCGTAGTCGCTCGGGTCCATGCCCAGTGCCTCGGACAGCCAGGGCCGCGTGTGGTCCCGCACATACATGGTGGCGTAGACGGCCAGCAGGAAGAAGCGGATCCAGAGCTTGTTCACCCCGCGCAGCAGCTCGGGCTGGGCGCGCATGATCAGCGCGAAGGACTCTCCGTGGCGGAATTCGTCGTTGCACCAGCGCTCGAACCAGCGAAAGATCGGGTGGAAGCGCAGCTCGGGGTGGCGCTCCAGCTGGCGGAAGATTGTGATGTAGCGCGCGTAGCCGATCTTCTCAGACAGGTAGGTCGCGTAGAAGATGTACTTGGGCTTGAAGTAGGTGTAGGCCTTGCTGCGCTTGAGGTTCACCAGGTCGACACCCAGGCCGAAGTCCTTCAGCGACTGATTGATGAAGTTGGCATGGCGCGATTCATCGCGAGTCATGTAGCGCATCAAGGCCTTAATGTCGGGGTTGCTGACGTTCTTCTGGATCTCGTTGTAGAGCACGCAGCCGGAGTATTCGCTGGTCAACGAGCTGACAAGGAACTCCTGGAAATCGCGCCTCAGTTGCGGCGACCACTGGGCCGACAGCACGGCCACCTCGGCCGCGAACTCGGGCGTGCGCTGGAAGTGGTCGTGGTTGTTGTCGCCCTCGTACTCGGCCAGCATCGCGTCCCATTCGGCGCGGATCGGGCTCACGTCCAGCCGGTCCATCGCCGCGTAGTCGGTGGTGTAGAAGCGCGGCGTCAGCACCGTCTCGGCCTTGGCCAGACGGGCAGCATCCTCGGGGCTTTGAAGCAGTGTCTGTTCAGCGGTTTGCGACATGGGAAGCTCCAGGGACGGTCGGCAGCAGCTTGGCGAACACCGCCGAGTTGGTCGGGCCGAAGGATTCAAGATCAACGCGCCGGCCGGTGCCCGGGTCGACGAGGGTCAGCCGGCCGTCGACTCGGCCCAGCAGCTCGAACGGCGTTTCCGGCCCCAGGCTCTGGCGCTTGCGTTCGCGCACCAGGCCGCGCATGGTGCTGCGCAGGAAGCCGTTGCTGCCCGGGGCCACCGAGTCCAGCACCGCGCCGTTGTGGGCGTCGATCACGTCGATGCCCCCATCGTCCCTGTCCTGGAAGCGCAGCTGGCGCGAGGCGTAGGTGGCCGCATCGGACTGCTGCACAGCGCTGACCCCGGCCAGGCGCACGACGCTGACGCCCAGGAGGCTGCTCAGCACCAGGGCAGCCATGGCCGTCAACGGCAGGATGGGAAGTTTCGATGGCAGGGTCGGCGTCATGACGATGCTCCTCAGGCCGGCTGGGGCTGGCGCGTTGCGGGGGATGCTGGGTTGGAGACCAGGCGAGGCACGCCACTCTGCGCATCGACTTGGCCAAAGGCCCGCACGGGCAGGGCGCTTTCTTGCGCCACGCGTGCGGCCTCGGCCTGCAGCAGCGCGCTGGCCAGGGTCTGCGCCACGCTCCGCGCATCGGCCAAGCCGCGCAGCATCGGCTGCGTGCGCTTGAGCTGCCAGGGCCGCACGCGCGGCCACAGGTGCAGGTAGGCGATGCGGTCGCTGCCGGCCAGGCTGAGCACGATGTCGCCGCCCGGGCTGCCACGCTTGCCGCGCGGCTTGAAACCGGCAGAGGCGATCTGCGCAAAGGGCAGATTGAAGGTGATGCTCAGCACCACGCCCACGCGCATCACGACGCGGCGGTTGGTGATGGTGTAAACCGTGGTGCGGGCCATTAGCCAGGCGATGCCGCCCACCAGGCCCAGGCCCAGCACGGTCATCGCCAGCATGCCGGCCATGGCGAGCAAGGTGGCGCCGAGGCTGGCGCCGTCGTAGGCGCTGCTGACGGCGCGCCAGGCGAGCAGGCCGCCGAAGTAGACCAGCAGCAGGTCCAGGTGCAGGGCCTGCCGGGCCAGTAGCAGAGGGTCGGGGCTGCCCTGCCAGAGCTGGGTCTCGCCCGCGGGCAAGGGCTCGGGCAGGCCGTGGACGGCCTCGAACTCATGCTCATGCGCCGGCGCCAGCAGGTCGACGAGTGTGGAGACGGCCTTCACAGCAGGGGCTCCTGGCGGGCGGGGGTGGCGTAGAGCGTGCCGGCGCCGTAGTAGGCCATGATCTTTTCCTCCTCCAGCAGGGTGACCTGCTCCGGGCTGCGGGTGGCGGGTACGCGGGCGAACTGGTGTCCGAGGATGGACTTGACGCGGATGCGCCGCTGATCGACGCGGGCGAAGTTCATCGGCAGCAGCACTCTGCTGCCCCCCGTCACTTCTAGCTCAAGGTAGCGGAACAGCATCTCTGAGCGGTCGACCCAGAGATCGACCACCCGGCCGCCCTCAACACCGTCGTCTCCGAGCACCGGCAAGCCGCGCGGATCGACGTCCTGGCTCGCCACGCCGAAGCCCGAGGCCACGCGCAGCGGCACGATCTTGGTCAGGCCTTCGTAGGTCACGTCCGCCACATCGGCTCGGTCGTTCCAACTGCCGGGGCCGACGCCGGCAAGCAGCAGGTCGCTGCCGGTGGCACTCGGCTGCAGCGGCGAGCCGCGGTATGCGCCTTCGTGCACCGGCGGTTGATTGGCTTGTTTTTGATTCGGTGCGTCGACCGTGTCGCCATTTGCCAGGCGGTAGGTCTTGGCATCCGGCACCGACGGCCAGCCTTGCACGGTGATGGCGCCGGAGCGGTCCGATTCGAGCGGATAGCCCTCGCGCTTGTTCTCGCGGTGCAGGTAGTAGATCAGGCCCGCGAAGAAGACCCAGAAAGCGTAGAGCACGAGCTGCGCCACGTCGATATAGCCTGTGATTGCACCGGTTTGCATTTGAAGCTCCTAGCCTGGGAACTCCGCCATGCCGAAGCGCTGGCGGGAGGGTTGGGGCGCGCCGGCTGGGCGCACCAAGGGACCGATGGCGATCAGCGTTGCGAACAGCAGCGCGATCTCCAGGTGATAGACGATGCTGTAGGCAACTTGCGGCTCCGACATCGCGGTGCCGAACCAGCCGGTGGCCGCCAGGGTCTCGAAGCCGTCGCGCAGTGCGCCGCCCAGGGCCACGGCGATGCCGCCGGCCGTGGCTTGCATGGCGCCCCAGGCGCCCAAGGCCAGGCCGGCGAGCCCGTCGCGCTCCAGGCTCATGGCCACGAACAAGGTGCTGACGGCGAACAGGCCGCCGCCCAGGCCGATCAGGAAACTGCCAAAGCGGAACAGCAGGCCAGAATCGAGCGGCGCGGCGAAGATCACCGCCGAGAAGGCGCAGATGCCGATCAGCAGGCCGATCGAAGCCAGGCGATAGGCATCAAAGCCGCGCTGCAGGAGACGCGCGGCGATCGCGAAGGCCAGCACCGAGCCCAGCGCCATGCCGGCGGTCAGCAGGCTGGTGGCGGCCACCGACAGCTTCAGGATCGCGCCGCCGTACGGCTCCAGCACGATGTCCTGCATATTGAAGGCGGCGGTGCCCAGGGCCACGGCGACCAGGAAGCGGCGGGTCTTGGGCTGCGAAGCGAAGCGCTTCCACACCGCGCGGAACGGCTCCTGCGGCGCCGCTTCGGGGGCACGTCTGACCGTGCCGCGGGCCTCCTGCTTCCAAAGCGCGATGGTGTTGAGCAGCATTGTCATGATGGCCGCGCCCTGCACCACGCCCACCAACCGGGTGGCCGTGAAGTTCTGCAACACCAGGCTGAACACAACGCTGGCCAGCACCATGCCCAGCAGCAGCATCACATACATCAGCGCCACCACTCTGGGGCGGGTGTCAGGCCTTGCCTGGTCGGTGGCCAGGGCCAGGCCGGCGGTCTGTGTCGTCTGCATGCCGGCGCCGACCATCACGAAAGCCAGGGCCGCGGCCAGGTGCCCGATGACGACGCCGCCGGGCTGGGCGCTGGCCTCGGCGCCCGGCTGCAGCAGGATCAGCGCGAAGGGCATGATGGCCAGGCCGCCGAACTGCAAGAGCGAGCCGAACCACAGATACGGCACTCGGCGCCAGCCCAGCGCCGACAGGTGTGTGTCCGAGCGGTAGCCCACTATCGCGCGGAACGGCGCGGCCAGCAGCGGCAGGGCCACCATCAGCGACACCAGCCACGTCGACACGCCCAGCTCGACGATCATGACCCGGTTCAGCGTGCCCACCAGCAGCGCGTACGCCATGCCCACTGACACCTGGAACAGGGCCAGGCGGAGCAACCGGCCCAGTGGCAGCTCCTGGGTCGCGACGTCGGCGAAGGGCAGCAGTTCGAGGCTGAGCCGCCCCCATTTGAGGGCCAGGCGTTGGTTGAGCTGTTGTACGGATTTCATGGCCGCAGCAACTCCATCGCCTGCGAGGTGTAGAACCCGCTGGAGATGCGCTGGCTGCGCCCGCTGTCCCAGGCTTGCAGGAGCGGATGTGCATCCAGCCGGCGCTGCAACGCGCGCTCGGCCACCGGCACGATGGACGGAGAGCGGTCGCCGCGCGGGAACAGCTTGCCGGCCGCCTTGAACAGCTCCAGCGCCGGGTTGCTGGGCGCGAAGGTGAACAGCAGCGAGCGGCGCGTGCGCTGCGCCAGGCCGGCGATCACCTCGACGGCGTCGTCGGCCTCGTAGTGGATCAGCGAGTCCATGCCGACCACGTAGTCGAACTCGCCCAGCATCGGGTCCAGCATGTCGCCTGAGCGGAAGTCGATGCGCCCGCCGCTGCTGAACGCCGGCTGGCGTTCACGGGCCAGGTCCACGAGCGTGGGTGACAGGTCGATGGCCAGCACCTGGGCGCCACGCTGCGCAGCTTCCACGGCCAGCGCGCCGGTGCCGCAGCCGGCGTCGAGCAGGTGCAGGCCGCGCAGGTCTTCGGGCAGCCACGATAGCAGGGTGGCGCGCATGCGGTCGCGACCGGCGCGCACGGTGGCTCGCACGCGACCGACGGGGGCATCCGAGGTCAATCGCGCCCAGGCCTGCACGGCGGTGCGGTCGAAGTAGGTTTCGATCTCGCCGCGGCGCTCGGTGTAGTTGGACGTGTTCATCAATCGAAGCCCAGCAGATCGAAGATGTCGCGGTCCTTCATCGGCACGCAGTTGTAAGGCTCACTGCCCAGCCACAGCGCGGCGGCCAAGCGCATGTACTCCTTCTGCACCTTCTCCAGCTCGGGCGAGGGTTCCATCTCGAACAGGGTCGACTTCTTGAGCCGGCTGCGGCGGATCACGTCAAGGTCAGGGAAGTGCGCCGCGAGCTTGAGGCCGATCTTGTCGTTGTACTTGTCGATCTGGTCGGTCGCTGCACTGCGGTTGGCGATCACGCCACCCAGCCGCACTTTGTAGTTCTTGGCCTTGGCGCCGATGGCCTGCACGATGCGGTTCATCGCGAAGATCGAGTCGAAGTCGTTGGCGGTGACGATCAATGCGCGATCGGCATGCTGCAAGGGCGCCGCAAAGCCGCCGCAAACGACGTCGCCCAGCACATCGAAGATCACCACATCGGTGTCTTCCAACAGATGGTGTTCCTTCAGCAGCTTGACGGTCTGGCCGACGACGTAGCCGCCGCAACCGGTGCCGGCGGGCGGGCCGCCGGCCTCCACGCACATCACGCCGTTGTAGCCCTCGAAGACGAAGTCCTCGACCCGAAGTTCTTCGGCGTGGAAGTTGACCGTCTCCAATACGTCGATGACGGTGGGCAACATCTTCTTTGTCAGGGTGAAGGTGGAGTCGTGCTTGGGGTCGCAGCCGATCTGCAGCACCCGCTTGCCCAGCTTTGAGAAGGCAGCCGAGAGATTGCTGGACGTCGTGCTCTTGCCGATGCCGCCCTTGCCGTAGATGGCAAAGCACTTGGCCGTGCCGATGCTGACCGAAGGGTCCATCTGCACCTGCACGCTGCCGGCGCCGTCCGGTCGTCGGTTGGCGATCTCGCTGATCGGCACTGCGGTGGTTGTCATCATGCTGCGGCCTTTTCAATCATGGGGGTCACGCCTTCGAGGCGGTCTTCCAGTTCATCGCCGGCCTGGCGCAGGGCTTGGAGCGTGTCGGCATCGGGCTGCCAGTAGTCGCGCTCGTAGGCTTCGAGAAGTCGGTTGGCAACCCTCGCCGAGGCGGTTGGGTTCAGTTGGGCCAGACGCTCGCGCATGGCGGGGTCCAGCATGAATGTGGCGCTGAGCTGCTCATAGACCCAGGGCTGGACCTGACCGGTGGTGGCCGACCAGCCCATGGTGTTCGTCACATGCACCTCGATCTGGCGCACGCCTTCGTAGCCATGTTTGAGCATGCCTTCGTACCACTTGGGGTTGAGCATGCGAGTGCGGGTTTCCAGCGCCACCTGCTCGGACAGCGTGCGCACGGTGCCGCCGCCGAAGCTGTCGCGGGTCTGGTCGCCGATGTAAACCGGGGCCATCTGCGCGCCTTCGCCTTCCTTGGCCACCTTGGCCCGCTTGATCGCTCGGCTCACGCCGCCGAGCGTGTCGAAGTAGGTGTCGACGGTGGTAACGCCGAGCTCCACCGAGTCGAGGTTCTGGTAGGCGAGCTGCACGTCAGCCAGCACGCTTTGCAGCAGCTTGGCCTGCTGCAACGGCCGGCCGGCGCGGCCGTAGGCAAAGCCTTTGCGGCGGCTGTATGTCTCGGCCAGTTCGTCCCCGTCTTCCCAGCGGCTGTTGTCGATCAGGCTGTTGATGTTGGAGCCGTAGGCGCCCTCGGCATTGCCGAAGACGCGCAGCGAGGCGGTCTCCAGATCGCCGCCATTCTGGGCCTGGAAGGCAAGCGCATGCTTGCGGATGAAGTTCTGCTCTGGGCCTTCCTCGGCCTGCGCGGCCAGGAAGGCGGCTTCGGCCAGCAGCTTGATCTGCAGCGGCAGAAGGTCGCGGAAGATGCCCGACAGCGTGATCACCACGTCGATGCGCGGCCGGCCCAGCTCGGCCAGCGGGATCAGCTCGGCACCGGCCAGGCGGCCGTAGCTGTCGAAGCGCGGCTTGGCACCCATCAGGGCAAGCACCTGGGCGATCGGGCCGCCTTCGCTCTTGAGGTTGTCGGTGCCCCACAAGACCATCGCGATGGACTCGGGCGGGGCATTGCCGGCGGCGATGTGCTTGTCCAGCAGGCGCTGGGCTTGGCGGGCGCCGTCCTTGACCGCATAGGCGCTGGGGATGCGGAAGGGGTCGAAGCCATGCAGATTGCGGCCGGTGGGCAGGATGGCCGGCGTACGCAGCAGGTCGCCGCCCGGAGCCGGGCGCAGGAAGCGGCCGTCCAGCGCGCGCAGGATGCCTTCGAGTTCATGGTCCTCGGACATCAGGCGGTCGATGGCGCCGAGTTCCTGCAGCAGGGGCGTGCCTTCCTTGCTCGCACCGTGGGCCACCAGCGTTTCAATCAGTGCCCGCTCGGGCTTGACGCCGTGCGAGGCCTCGGCACAGGACAGCAGCAGATCCACCCGCTCGGCCGGGCTGGGCGCCTGGCCGACGACATGCAGGCCGTAGGGGATCAGGGTGTACTCGACTTCCCGCACCGCGTCGTTCAGCCGGGCGATGCGGGTTTCGGACTCATGGGCCCACAGCGGCTCAGCGCTGGCCAAATCCAGCTCCGCTGCCTGGGTCTGGATCATTACGCTCAGCTCGTCGCGTTCTGCCTGGGCCTCCGGCTCCAGGCCGCGGTAGCGCTCCAACAGCTCCTTCAGGTCAACCAGGCCTTTGTAGAGACCCGATTCGGCCACCGGCGGGGTCAGGTAGCTGATCAAGGTGGCGGCGGCGCGGCGCTTGGCGATCGTGCCTTCGGACGGGTTGTTGGACGCGTACAGGTAGAGGTTCGGCATGTCACCGATCAGCCGGTCAGGCCAGCAGGTGGCCGACATGCCCGCCTGCTTGCCGGGCATGAATTCCAGCGCGCCGTGGGTGCCGAAATGCAGCACCGCATGGGCCGCGAAATCCTCGCGCAGCCAGCGGTAGAAGGCAGAGAAGGCGTGCGTTGGCGCAAAACCCTGCTCGAACAGCAGGCGCATCGGGTCGCCCTCGTATCCGAAGGCGGGCTGGATGCCGACGAAGACATTGCCGAAGCGCTCGCCCAGCACAAAGATATGGCTGCCGTCGCTCTGCTGCTTGCCCGGCGACGGGCCCCACTGCGCCTCGATCTCCTTCAGGTACTTCTCGCGCTTGAGGTGCTCGTTGGCCGGGATGCGGTGGTGCACATTGGCCATCGCACCAAAACGGGCGGCGTTTCCCGTGATGATGCGTTCACGCAGCTCGTCCACCGAGGCCGGCATCTCGACCCTGTAGCCTTCGCGGGCCATCGCCGCCATGGTGTTGAACAGCGACTCGAACACCGACAGAAAGGCCGCAGTGCCGGTGGCGCCAGCATTCGGCGGGAAGTTGAAGACGACAGCGGCGACCCGGCGCTCGGCGCGTTCGGAGCGGCGCAGGTCCACCAGCTTGCCAACCCGTGCGGCCAGGGCATCGGCGCGCTCGATGCAGCTGTGCATGTCATGCGAGTCGACCTCGTTCTCGAAGCGGCAGGCGTGGCTGCAGCCGGTGCAGGCGATGTGTGAGGCATTGGCGCGCCCGCCGAAGACCATCGCGCCGGTCGCTCCGTCCAGCTCGGGGATGGCCACCATGATGGTGGACTCGACCGGCAGCAGACCGCGCGAGGAGCCGCCCCATTGGTCAAGGGTCTGGAACTCGACCGGGTGCACGGCCAGGTAGGGGACGTCGAGCGCCGCGAGCACATCCTCGGCGGCCTTCGCATCGTTGTAGGCCGGTCCGCCGACCAGCGAGAAACCGGTCAGCGAGACCAGCGCGTCGATCTGCGTGCGGCCATCAGGCGCGTGGAAATAGGCCTCGATGGCGGGGCGCTGATCCAGGCCGGTGGCGAAGGCCGGGATCACGCGCAGGCCGCGCGCCTCCATGGCGGTGATGACGCCGTTGTAGTGGTCGGCATTGCCGGCCAACACGTAGGAGCGCATCAGCAGCAGGCCAACGGTGCCGCGCGTGCCGGTGGTTGCCACCTTGGGCAGCGCGTTGATGCCCGTGGCCATCAGGCCCACAGCGCTCGGGTGGTTCATCTTCGGGTGATACAGGCCCACCTCGGGGTATTCAATCGGCTGCTTGGGCCGGGCCTCCAGGCGCAGCGTCTTGCGCGGCCCCGCGGCATAGCGCTCGACCAGCAGGCGCACCATATTGCCGATGTTGTCCTGGGACCCCGCCAACCAGTACTGCAGGGTCAGGAAATAGGCCCGCACATCCTGCGCCGTCCCTGGTATGAAGCGCAGGATCTTGGGCAGCATGCGCAGGGTCTTCATCTGCTGCGCGCCCGCGGTGCCTTTGTTCCCATCGTCCTTGCCCGGCGGCTTGCCGCGCAGGCGTTTCAAGAACGCCATCGCACCGGTGGCGGGGGCGGCCATGTCGAACTTGCCCATGCGGGTCAGCTTGGTGACCTCGGCGGCAGACATCGCGCAGACCATGGCATCGCACTGCTCGCGCCGTGCCTGCAGGGCCGGCAGGATGGGCAGGAAATGGTCTTCCAGGAAGAGCATGGCAGCAATGACGATGTTACCTCGCGCGATGTCCTGCTTGCAGCGCTCCAGCGCTTGCGGGTTGTCGCCCCATTCGGCGGCGGCGTGCACCGTCAGGCGCAGGCCGGGCAGTGATTTCGACAAGGTCACGTTGGCGCGCTCGGTGGCGCTGGCGAGGTGGCTGTCCATGGTCACAACCACCACGTTCATCGCGGCGGGGCTTTGGGCGACAGCCTTATCGACTGAAATGCGCTTTGGCGTCATAGAGTGTCTCGATGGTGATCACCGGTACGCTATGGTCTTGTGCGTATCGCTCGGTGTTGCGGCGTGCTTTGCCGCGCACGAAGAAGGGGATTTTGCGGAGCTCCTTCTCGGCATCCGGGGCCCATGCTGCCGGGATCGCGGCTGCTGGTCCTTCTTGCTTGTCTGTGTTGGGTGTGGGCACTTCGATCAAGGCAGGCGCTTCGTCCTGTTTCGTCTTGATGGCGGCAGCGCCCAGGTGCGAGGGGGCTGCATCCTCATGGAATTCGAAGTCGCCGCGGAACATGCCGATCAGGTGTTCCTCCAGCCCCATCATCAGCGGGTGGACCCAACCGTCGAACAGCACGTTGGCGCCCTCGAAGCCCATCTGCGGCGAGTAGCGGGCCGGGAAGTCTTGCACGTGGACAGGCGCCGAGATCACCGCGCAGGGCAGACCCAGACGCTTGGCAATGTGGCGCTCCATCTGCGTGCCCAGCACCAGCTCTGGTCCGGCACCGCTGATGGCGGCTTCGACCTCAAGGTAGTCGTCGCTGATTAGCGCTTCTAGGCCGTAGAGCGAGGCGGCCTCGCGCACATCCCGGGCGAACTCACGGCTGTAAGTGCCCAGCCCCACGACCTTGAAACCCAACTCGGTGGCAGCCACGCGGGCGGCAGCGATCGCATGGGTCGCGTCGCCGAACACGAAGACCCGCTTGCCTGTCAGGTAGTTGGCGTCGACCGAGCGGGAATACCAAGGTGAGCGGGACTGAGCCTCAGTCGCCGCGGTGTCCGGGTCCAGGCCGGCCAGCGCGGCCACTTCGCGAACGAACTCGCGCGTGGCGTTGGCGCCGATCGGGATGGTCTTGGTGGTCGGCTGGCCCAGGTTGCGCGTCATCCAGGCGGCGGCCTGCTGGGCCACTTCCGGGTAGAGCACGACGTTGAAGTCGGCGTCGGCCAGCCGGGCCAGGTCCTGCGGCGTGGCGTCGAGCGGGGCGATGACGTTGACCGTCACGCCGATCAATTCCAGCAGTTGACGGATCTCGCGCAGGTCGTCGCGGTGGCGGAAGCCCAGGGCCGTCGGGCCGAGGATATTGCAGCGGGGCGGCAGGTTTTTCGCGCGCAGCTGCGCGGGCTTGACGGCCAGCGTGCGCACCAGTTGATAGAAGGTCTCGGCCGCGCCCCAGTTCTCCTTGCGCTGGTAGGCCGGCAGCTCCAGCGGGATCACTGGCACCGGCAGGTTCAGCGCCTCGGTCAGGCCGCCCGGATCATCCTGGATCAGCTCGGCCGTGCAGGAGGCGCCGACCAGCAGGGCCTGGGGCTTGAAGCGCTCGTAGGCATCGCGGGCAGCTTCCTTGAACAGCTGGGCGGTGTCGCCGCCGAGGTCTCGTGCCTGGAAGGTGGTGTAGGTGACCGGCGGGCGCTCTGACCGCCGCTCGATCATCGTGAACAACAGGTCGGCGTAGGTATCGCCCTGCGGTGCGTGCAGCACGTAATGGACCTTGCGCATGGCGGTGGCGATGCGCATCGCACCGACGTGCGGCGGGCCTTCGTAAGTCCAGAGGGTGAGTTGCATGTCAGGCTGCCAAAAGAGTTCGGCGCGTCAACGGGCGCGTGAAGAGTCCGGCCAGATCGCCGGCCTGCTCGAAGCCCTGGATCGGCGTGAACACCAACTCGATCGACCACTTGGTGGTGAAGCCTTCCGATTCGAGCGGGTTCGCCAGACCGAGTCCGCAGACCACCACATCGGGCTTCAGGCTGCGGCAGCGGTCCAGCTGCTTTTCCACGTCCTGACCTTCGGACAGGGCCGTGCCGGCGGGCAGCCAGGCCAGTTCCTCGGCCAGGTGCTGGCGGTGCAGATAGGGGGTGCCGACCTCCGTCAGCTGCATGCCCAGCTCGCGCGATAGAAAACGCGCCAGCGGCACTTCCAGCTGCGAGTCGGGGAAGAAGAAGATGCGCTTGCCCGACAGCATCGCGCGGTGTGCGGCCAGCGCCACTTCGGCTCGCTGGCGGGCCGGGGCGATCGCCTGTTCAACCACGTCTGCGGTCAAGCCCATAGCGGCCCCGGCCGCGTGCATCCAGGCCGCGCTGCCCTCGGCACCGAGCGGGAAGGGGCTGGCCACGCGGGTAGCACCGCGCGACTCCAGCGCCTTGGCCGTGTCGCCCAGGAAGGGCTGGGCGAGCAGGAAACGCGTTTGCGGGCCGACGGCAGGCAGGGCGGTCGAGTTGCGCGAGGGGAAGAAGGCATAACGCTTCAGGCCCATGGCGGTGAAGAGCCGGCTGAACTGATCTTCGACCACATCGGCCAGGGCGCCGACGATCAGCAGCTCGGGGGTCAGCTGCTGCATCGAAACGGGCAGCACCGGCACCAGCGCTGCCAGGCAGGCATCCTCGCCCTGGGTGAAGGTGGTTTCGATGCCGCTGCCCGAATAATTAAGCACCCGCACCTGCGGCATGAACTGTTCACTGAGCCGGCTCGCGGCGCGCGACAGGTCCAGCTTGATCACTTCCGAAGGGCAGGAGCCGACCAGGAACAGCAGGCGAATGTCGGGCCGGCGCTCCAGCAGGCGCTTGACCACGCGGTCCAGCTCGTCCTGCGCATCGGCCAGTCCTGCCAGGTCGCGCTCATCGAGGATGGCCGTCGCGAAACGCGGCTCCGCAAAGATCATCACACCCGCTGCAGACTGGATCAGGTGCGCGCAAGTGCGCGAGCCGACGACCAGGAAGAAGGCGTCCTGCATCTTGCGGTGCAGCCAGATGATGCCGGTCAGACCGCAGAAGACCTCGCGCTGGCCGCGCTCCATCAGCACGGGCGCGTCGGTGCAGCCGGTGTCGGCGTGGATCGGGATCACGGCGCTCATGCTGAAACTCCAGCCGCCACGCTTGCGGCGTGATCCAGGCGCGCCATGCGCAGCTTCCAGATGAACTGGGCCGCATTGATCACGTAGGTCGTGTAGGCCGCCAGGGCAAGCCACATCTGTTGCTGAGTGCTGAGCCATCCGGTGTACCAGGCCACCACGTAAGCGGTGTGCAGGGCCAGCACCAGCATGCTGAACATGTCTTCCCAGTAGAAGGCCGGTGCGAACAGCCAACGGTCGAAGACCACCTTCTCCCAGATGCAGCCGGTCACCATGATGGTGTAGAGCGTCAAGGTCTTGATCAGCACCGACAGTGCGGCGGCCTGTTCACCCTGGCCGGTCATCAGGAAGCGGATCACCAGCCCCAGGCTGGCTAGGAAGACCAGGAACTGCAGCGGTGCCAACAGTCCCTGGATCAGGGTCCACACGCTGGCATCCCGGCGGACGCGTTCTTGCGGGGTGTACAGAGGTGCGCGGGCGCTTTTGGGGCGCGGGCTGTGACTCAGGGCGGCGGATGAAGCGGCTTGGTTCAGCATGTAGCCGAATCTAGGCCTGCTCTTTTCATCTGTCAATCGGAATTGACGTAAACAAAACTAGACATTTTTCAGCCAATGGGGAAAATCCGCTTGACTCTGCATTGGACGACGCCGAAAGTCGGATCGTCTGTTCATGTCAACGCAAGCTGACTGGGCGGGCGACTCATATAACGAAAAAGAGTTTTGACTTATACAAAAACGGTTAGCAGTAGCGATTCCTGACGCTGCCCAGCGCCGAGAGCCGGAGCCGATGCCCTCCGAACTCCCAGATGGATCTTTGCTGCCAATCCACCCACGAGGAGACACGTGGTGGCTGGATGGACAATCAATCGGCTGGCCAAGCGCCAGCAAATGCGCCCGCCCATGGCGGATGGCGCCCGCAACGAAGTCGTTGGCGCGAGCCTGGATCAGCCCGACCCGCTGACCTTGGCCGAGATGCTGGCACTCAAGAGTGCAGAACTGCTCGGCAAACCCCGACAGATGAGCTTCGAAGAAGATCGCCTGCCACCGGGTTCACCGCGTCTGGTTGCTAGCAATATGGGGCAGGACATGGAACTGTCGCGCATCGTCGAGTTGGAGATCATTCCTCGCCTGATGCTGATGCACAGCGCCCAGCCGTTGCAGGACCGCCCGCCCTTGCCGGGGCTGGTGTTGACGGTTGAGCACGTGCAAACGCTGGCCCGTCTGTCGGCGGAAGGAGATGCGGACAGCGCCAGTAGCTATGTCCGCGCCTTGATCGATGCCGGGGCCTCGCAGGAGCAGGTCTTTCTCGATCTGCTGGCGCCCTGCGCGCGCTGGTTGGGGCAGATGTGGGACGAGGACCGTTACGATTTTTCTCAGGTGACGATTGCCTTGTGGCGTTTGCAGCGTGTGCTTCACGAACAGGGCCGTCGTTTCAACCAGGTGGCCCGGCCCGACGCCGACAGCCATCGCGCCCTGCTGGCCGCTGTGCCGGGCGCGCAACATACCTTTGGTGTGGTCATGGCGGCCGAATTCTTCAGCCGGGCCGGCTGGGACGTCGAATGTGAACCCAAGGCCTCGTGGTCGGACCTGCAAGCCCGGCTGCAGGGGGGCTGGTTTGACATGTTCGGACTGTCAATCGCGACTGGCGACAGCATTGCCCATGTGGCGTCTGCTATCCTTGACATGAGAGAAGCGTCAGCCAATCCCCATATTTTTGTGATGGTGGGTGGGCCAATGGCGGCTGAATTTCCCGAGTTGGCGACCCTTTGCGGGGCGGACGCGATGGCGTGTGAGGCAAACCGCGCGGTGGAAGCCGCGAACTGCGGCGTCAAACGTCGCGTCACGCAAGGCTGACGTCAGACAATTGAGCACACTTCTCTCTCAATCGTTTCATATGTGGTTCGCCGGCAGCCCGATGCCGGCCCTCTCAACTCAGGGAGCTCAATGCACAACCTTGGCACATCAGCCGATCAGCTTTTTGGCTCTCCCGAGCTCTATTTCGCTGACCTGAATGCTGACGTCCTGGCCGCGGTGGTTTCTGCCGCTGCCGATCTGGCCCTGGTGCTGGACAGTCAAGGTGTGATTCGCGACATTTCTCTCGGCACCAGCCACACCAAAGAGCTGGGTGAGTTGCGGCAATGGGTCGGTCGGCGTTGGGTCGAGACCGTCACGGTCGAGAGTCGCGCCAAGATCGGGTTCATGCTTGCTGCAGCGTCCGGCGGGGCCGGGCCGGGGAACCAGGGTGACCGTCCCGAGCGCCAAGTCAATCACCCGCTGTCCGGTGGTGTCGATTTGCCCGTCAGCTACAGCCTCGTGCCGATGGGTGTGCAGGGCCGCATGCTTGCGCTCGGTCGCGATCTGCGCGAGGTGGCGGCAGTGCAGCAGCGTCTGATCGATGCGCAGCAATCCATGGAGCGCGACTACCTGCGCTTGCGCCACACGGAGGCGCGTTACCGTCTGCTGTTCGAGGCTGTGGACGAGGCCGTGCTGGTGCTCGACGCGTCCTCGCTGGTTGTCTTTGAACACAATGCCGCCGCGGCTCGCATCCTGGGCGACTCGAGCAAGCGCATCGTCGGCCGCACCTTCACCGAGCTGCTCGCGGTGGAGAGCCAAGCCGAGTCCTATGCCAAGTTTTCGCAGGCGCGCAGCGCCGGCCGCAGCGAGGAAATGCTCGTGCGCGTCGCCCATGGCAACGCTGAGCTGAAGCTGGCGGCCACCATGTTCAAGCAAGACAGCACCACCTCGCTGCTGGTGCGCCTTTCCTCGCCGGCGGGGGCGAATCAGGGCCAGTCGACCGGCCGTGCTGCCGATGCGCACTCGCTGCTGAGCGTAGTCAATGCGATGCCTGATGCCTTCGTGTTGACCGATATGCAGGGCCGCATCCTTAGCGCCAACCAGGCCTTCAGTGACATGCTGCAGCTGGGCATCGGCGAAACCGTTCAGGGCCAGTCGCTCGACCGGTGGCTGGGCCGCTCTTCGGTGGACCTGAATGTGCTGATCGGCAATCTGCGGCAGCACGGCGTGCTGCGCCTTTTCCCGACCACCTTGCGCAACGGTTATGGCGAGCCCGGCGCGATCGAGATTTCGGCGGTGGCTGTTCCCGACGGTCCGCAAGCCTGCCTCGGCTTCTCGATCCGCGATGTGGCGCGGCGCCTGCCGGCCGAGGGGCGATCGAATCGCCAATTGCCGCGCTCGGCCGATCAACTCACCGGGCTGGTGGGGCGCCTGCCGCTGAAAGACATCGTCGGCGAGACGACCGACCTGATAGAGCGGCTGTGCATCGAGGCCGCGCTGGAGCTGACTCGTGACAACCGCGCCTCGGCGGCCAAGATGCTGGGGCTCTCCCGCCAAAGCCTGTATGTGAAGCTGCGCCGATACGGCATCCAGGACATGGGTGGGCCGAACGGCGACTGACGGCAATCGCACATTTGCCCTTGTGTCCAAAAGACGGGCCACGAAAAGTGTAAATTAAACTTGACATCTCGCTGCGTCAGCCCAGAATAGGCTCATGCAGCGACCCGCGATTTCGGCAGTCACCGAACTGCTCAAACCCATCACCTGGTTCCCGCCGATGTGGGCTTTTGCCTGCGGCGTGGTGGCCTCGGGCATGCCGGCCGAGGGGCGTTGGCCGTTGATTGTGGCGGGGGTGCTGTTGGCTGGCCCTTTTGTCTGCGCGACCAGCCAGGCGGTCAACGACTGGTTCGACCGCCATGTCGACGCGATCAACGAGCCGCAGCGGCCGATTCCTTCGGGCCGCATGCCGGGCCACTGGGGCCTCTATATCGCTCTGATCTGGACTGGGCTGTCGCTGCTGCTGGCCTGGCAGCTCGGCCAAGCGGGCTTTCTTGCGGCCGTGTTCGGCCTGCTGCTGGCCTGGGCCTACAGCGCGCCGCCGCTGCGCCTCAAGCGCAATGGCTGGTGGGGCAATGCCGCCTGCGGGCTCTGCTACGAAGGGCTGGCCTGGATCACCGGCGCTGCCGTCATGGCGATGGGCGAATGGCCCGGCGCGCGTTCCTTGATCCTGGCTTTGCTCTACAGCGCGGGCGCCCACGGCATCATGACGTTGAACGACTTCAAGTCGATCAAGGGCGACCGTCAGATGGGTATCGACTCGCTGCCGGTCATGCTCGGCGCCTCGAGCGCGGCTTATGTCGCGTCGATCCTGATGGCGACTCCGCAGGTGGTCGTTGCCCTGCTGCTGTGGCATTGGGGCCAGGGTTGGCACGGGCTCGCCGTGGCAGGCTTGCTCGGCGTGCAGTTGCTGATGATGAAGCGCTTCGTGGCCCAGCCGCTGGAGCGGGCGATCTGGTACAGCGGCGCGGGCGTGCCGCTGTTTGTCTCGGGCATGTTGGTCAGTGCCTTTGCGCTGCGGGGTACCCTCACATGAACCGATCATTCGGCTGGATCAGTGTGCTGCGGCTGGGCCTCGTGCAGTCGAGCCTCGGCGCCATCGTCGTGCTCACCACTTCCACGCTGAACCGCGTGATGGTGGTTGAAATGGCCTTGCCCGCACTGCTGCCCGGCCTGCTGCTGGCCCTGCATTACGTGGTGCAGATCAGCCGGCCGCGCATGGGCCACGGTTCCGACCTCGGTCAGCGCCGCACCCCCTGGATCATCGGCGGCATGATGACCCTGGCGTTGGGCGGCTGGCTGGCCGCGCTGGCTACGGTGTGGATGAGCAGCAGCCCGGTGGCTGGCATCGTGCTGGCGCTGGTGGCGTACAGCCTGATCGGCCTCGGCGTGGCGGCCAGCGGCACTTCCCTGTTGGTCCTGTTGGCCAAGAGGGTGCCTGCCGAGCAGCGGGCGGCAGCCGCCACCACTGTCTGGATCATGATGATTGTCGGCTTCGTGGTGACCGCCGGCGTGGCGGGCAGTCTGCTCGATCCGTATTCGCCTGCGCGCTTGCTTTGGGTGGCGGGGGGCGTTGCGGTGGCGGCAGTCGTGCTGACCATGCTGGCTCTGATCGGGCTGGAGGGACCGAGGCAGGGTGCCGCGCCTGCCACCGAGCGATCTGCCCCCACCAGCTTCAAGCAGGCGCTGGCTGACGCCTGGTCCGAACCGCGCGCACGCCGGTTCACAATCTTTGTCTTCGTTTCCATGCTGGCGTTCAGCATGCAGGATCTGATCCTGGAACCGTTCGCAGGCCTGGTGTTCGGTTTAACACCGGGTGCCACCACACGCTTGTCGGGCACCCAGCATGGCGGTGCCCTGATCGGCATGCTGCTTGCCGCAGCTGCTGGCAGCCGTTGGGCTGGCCGGCAATGGGGCAGCTTGCGCAGCTGGACCTTTTGGGGCTGCGTGGCTGCCGCCGTGGCCTTGCTCGGTCTGGTCTGCGCCGGTCTCGTCGGTTCGACCTGGCCGCTGCAAGCCAATGTGTTCGCCCTGGGCCTGTCGACAGGTGCGTTCTCGATCGCGGCCATCGGTTCGATGATGGGCCTGGCCGGTGCAGGCAAGGTCGGCCAAGAAGGCGTGCGCATGGGTTTGTGGGGCGCGGCCCAGGCCCTGGCGTTTGCGCTGGGCGGCGTGCTCGGCACGGCGGCCAGCGACCTGACGCGCTGGCTTCTGGCGGACGCCGGCCTGGCTTACGCCCTGGTCTTCCTGCTCGACGCTGGGCTGTTCCTCTGGGCGGCCCGGCTGGCGGCGCGCGTTGAACCCCGTGCAGCGACGCGCCCCCTGTTCCTCAACTCGCTTGAAAGGGCACCATGAACCAGCCCACTGTGGATTACGACGTGGTGGTGGTGGGCGGCGGACCCGCCGGCGCCACGGCTGCCGATGACCTGGCCGCGCAGGGCCTGCGCGTGCTGCTGCTGGACCGCGCGGGCCGCATCAAGCCCTGCGGCGGCGCGATCCCGCCGCGCTTGATCGCGGACTTCGCCATCCCCGACGAGATGCTGGTTGCCCGCGCCACGGCCGCACGCATGATCTCGCCGCAGGCGGCCAAGGTGGACATTCCCATCGTCGGTGGCTTTGTTGGCATGGTCGACAGGGAGCAGTTCGACGAATGGCTGCGCGAGCGCGCCGCGTCTCACGGCGCTAAGCGGCTGGACGGCACTTTTGAAGAGCTGAGCCGCGATAGCGACGAGGTCAGCGTAGTGCACTTCAGCCGAGAAGATGGGGTCCACCGAGTGCGTACCCGCGCCGTCATCGGCGCCGATGGCGCTCGCTCCAAGGTCGCCCAGCAATCCATTCCTGGCGCCGACAAGGGCCGCTTCGTGTTCGCGTACCACGAGATCGTGTCGGTGCCCGAGGCACTGCCGGCCGATTACTTGGGCAGCCGCTGCGAGGTGCATTACTGCGGTGCCCTGTCGCCGGACTTCTACGGCTGGGTGTTCCCCCATGGGTCCAGCGTAAGTATCGGCACCGGCAGCGCGGACAAAGGCTTTTCGTTGCGCAGCGGCGTCAAGCAACTGCGCGCAAGCGCCGGCCTGACCCATGCGCGCACCCTGCGCCGAGAAGGCGCGCCGATCCCGATGAAGCCACTGCCGCGCTGGGACAACGGCCGCGATGTGGTACTGGCCGGCGATGCCGCCGGCGTCGTGGCGCCGGCCTCGGGTGAGGGAATCTACTACGCGATGCTGGGGGGGCGGCTGGCGGCTGAAGCCGTGCGGCAATTGCTGCAGACCGGTGACGTGCGTTCACTGAAGCTGGCTCGCAAGCGCTTCATGCGCGAGCACGGTCGCGTGTTCTGGATCCTGAGCATCATGCAGCGCTTCTGGTACAGCAGCGACAAGCGTCGCGAACGCTTTGTCAGCATCTGCCGTGACCGCGATGTCCAGCAGCTGACCTTCGACGCCTACATGCACAAGCGCCTGGTGCGCGCCAAGCCTATGGCCCATGCGCGCATCTTCTTCAAGGATATGGCCCATCTGCTTGGTTTGGCGCGGGTGTGATGGAACCGTCCACCGTGATCGCCGGACTTTCACAGCGCGAACTGCTGATACACATGGTCAACCTCGTGCTGCTGGTGAGCGTTGTGGAACTGCTCTGGCTGGCCCTGCGGCGCGGACGCGCAGCGATGGCCCAGTTGCTGCCCAACCTGCTGGCCGGCCTGAGCTTGACGCTGGCCCTGCGGCTTGCACTGGGCGGCGCCGGCCTGACCTGGATCGCGCCTTGCCTCCTGGCGGCGGGCATCGCGCACTTGCTTGACCTTCGGGCGCGCGGATGGATGGCCCCCACTCGCAAGACCGATGTCCATTTACCCACCCCCGCCCACGGGCAAGGAAGGCATTCATCATGAGTACACGTCGCAACTTCATCCGTTTGATCCCCGTCGCGGGCGGCGCCCTGTGGGCGGGCCAGGTCCTGGCGCAGCCCATGGTTGAAGAGAAAGATCCCACGGCCGCTTCGCTGGGCTATGTGGCCGACGCAAGCAAGGTCGACAAGGCCAAGTACCCGAAGTACGCTGCGGGTCAGGCCTGCCATTCTTGCGCGCTGTTCCAGGGCAAGGCGGGCGCAGCCAGCGGTCCCTGCCCGATCTTTGCCGGCAAGCAGGTAGCGGCCAAGGGCTGGTGCAGCGCCTTTGCCAAGAAGCCCTAAGGTGGGTGCCCTTCGTCCAACGGGTGTGGTGACCGGCCTTGCAGGCCGGGCTGATGCTCGTGCCGCAGCCCTTCGGCAGACACATCCCGCCCACCTGGCGCGATATGTCCGGCCTCAGCCCCCGAGGGTACGGCGATGCTTGCCGGCTGGACTGGCAAGCACATCGCCAGCGCGGGCCAGCTTGGGACGTCCCGGCGCTCGGCACGAATACGTCATGGACCGCTGCTCCCGCCACCGCGGCATGGGCCACTGACATGCGGCTGCTGCCCGCCGACCTGCCCGAGCGGGTCCTGCTGTCGCTGGAGGTGCATGCGCGCCCGTCGGAGCCGCTGGCGGCGCCCGGGCGCGCCAGCTATGTGGCGGTGCTGGTCGATGCCGACGAACGCGAACGTGAGCTGGCCCACCTGTCGCGGCTGTGCCGCAGCCATGGCCAGGCGGCGCCCGCACCGGACGCTGTGCATTGGAGTGGTCTCATCGGCGGCCTGCGGCTCAAGTGGGAGCGCCACGGCGAGTTTTCCAGCTACACGATGCTGATGGCTTCGCGCGCCGCGGAGCCGTTTGCCGACTCTGCCGCGGCGCAGCTGCCGCCCGGCTGGCTCGCCAGCGTGCCGGGCCTGACGGTTTATGCCGGCCATGCCGAGCTGCTGCAGGCCGACGAAGCGCCGGCGCTCATCGATCTGCAGCAACAATTTTTTGCCAGCAGCGCCATCGTCGGCAGTGCGGTCGGTGACGGTGCCGGCCTGCTTTACTCCGACTTCCTTATCCATCCCGACGGTTTCGGCCGCCTGCTGTTGGTGGACCAGGGCTTCACGCCGCTGCTGGCCGGCCGCATGTTGCAGCGCCTGTTCGAGGTCGAGGCCTACCGCATGATGGCGCTGCTGGCCTTCCCGGTGGCGCGCCGGCTGTCGCCGCGCATCCTGGCGATCGAGCGGGCGCTGGCCGGTTTGACCGACGACATCGCCCGCGACGGCGGCCGAGACGAAACCCTGCTGCAGGAGCTGACCCGCCTGGCTGCCGAAGTGGAAAGCGGTCTGTCCGCCAGCCAGTTCCGCTTCGGCGCCTGCCGCGCCTATGCCGAGCTGGTGCGCACCCGCATCGCCGAGCTGCGCGAGCGCCGCCTGAGCGGCCTGCAGACGGTCGAAGAATTCATGTCCCGCCGCTTTACCCCGGCCGTGGCCACCTGCACCACCGTCTCGCAGCGCCTGCACGACCTGTCCGAGCGCGTGGCCCAGGCCAGCCATCTGTTGTCCACCCGCGTCGACATTGCCCGCGAACACCAGAATCACGCGCTACTGGCCTCGATGGACCGGCGTGCCAAGCAGCAGCTGCGCCTGCAGCAGACCGTCGAAGGGCTGTCGATCGCCGCCATCGTCTACTACATGGCCGGCGTAGTCGGCTATCTGGCCAAGGGCGGGCGCTCGCTGGGCGCGCCGTTCGATGTCGACCTGTTCGTGGGCTTGAGTGTGCCCTTGTTGGCCTTGCTGGCCTACAGCGCCGTGCGACGAGCTCGGAAAAATGCACGTGAATCCGAGGCAGGCTGAAAACTGATGAGCACTCCCTTTCCTTTTTCAGCGATCGTCGCTCAGGATGAAATGAAACTGGCGATCCTGATTGCAGCAGTGGAGCCCACCATCGGCGGTCTGCTCGTGCTGGGCGATCGCGGCACCGGCAAGTCCACCGCTGTGCGTGGTCTGGCAGCCCTGCTGCCGAAGATGCGTGCCGTGCAGGGTTGCCGTTATCACTGCGACCCGGCAACCAGCTCCAACTGCGAGGACTGCATGCGGCTGAAAGCAGCCGGCGCGCGACCCAAGACCGAGGAGCTGCCGGTGCCCGTGGTCGACCTGCCGCTCGGCGCGAGCGAAGACCGGGTGCTCGGCGCGCTCGACCTTGAGCGCGCGCTGTCGCAGGGCATCAAGGTCTTCGAGCCCGGCCTGCTGGCTCGCGCCCACCGCGGCTTTCTCTACATTGACGAGGTCAACCTGCTGGAAGACCATCTGGTCGACCTGCTGATCGACGTGGCCGCCTCGGGCGAGAACGTGATCGAGCGCGAAGGCCTGAGCGTGCGCCATCCGGCCCGCTTCGTGCTGGTCGGCAGCGGCAACCCGGAAGAAGGCGATCTGCGCCCGCAACTGCTGGATCGCTTCGGCCTCTCGGTCGAGGTGAAGACGCCCACCGAGATCGCCCAGCGCGTGGAGGTCGTTCGCCGCCGCGATGCCTTCGAGCGTGACCCGGCCGGCTTCAGCGCCCTGTGGGCCAAGCAGGACGCGAAGGTGCGGCGACAGATCCTGCAAGCGCGGGATCGGCTGCCCGAGGTGATCGTCGGCGATGCGCTGCTTTACCGCGCCTCCGAGCTCTGCGTGGCGGTCAGCAGCGACGGCCTGCGCGGCGAGCTGACCTTGATGCGTGCTGCCCGAGCGTTGGCGGCCTTGCAGGCCGCGCCCGAAGTCTCGCTGGACCACCTGCGCCAAATTGCGGTGCCGGCCCTTCGACACCGGCTTCGTCGGAATCCCTTGGACGACACCGGTTCTGGTGAGCGTATCGAACGCGCGCTGGCCGAGCTGTGGACCTGAGCGAGTTCGACTCGGCTGTGCAAGCCGCATGGCTGCTGGCCGTCGACCCGCAGGGCCTCGGCGGTCTTTGCCTGCGCGGCCCGGCCGGCCCGGCGCGCGATGCCGTGCTGGCCCGCCTGCGTCAAGCCGTGCCGGCCGACGCACCCTGGCGTCGCGTGCCACTGCAGATCGACGATGAACGCCTGCTCGGCGGTCTTGACCTGGGCCTGAGTCTGGCCGCCGGCCGGCCGGTGGCGCAGGCCGGGCTGCTGGCTGAAGCCGCTGGTGGCCTGCTGCTGCTGCCGATGGCCGAGCGCTGCGATGCGGGCCTAGCCGCCAAGCTGGCATCAGCGCTTGAGCAGGGCGCCGCGAATTTTTGCATCGTGGCGCTCGATGAAGGGCAGTCGGCTGAAGAGCAACTGCCTGCCAGCCTGCTGGAGCGGCTGGCGCTGATCGCCAGCCCCGCTGCGCCAGAGCTGGCTGCCGCGTTCAGTGCGTCCACCGAGGGTCAGGTCGTGCCTTTCGACCTTGAAGCCGCACGGCAGCGTCTGGGCGCCATCCCATACGACGAAGCGATCGTGCAGGCCCTGTGCGGCACGGCGGCGGCGCTTGGCCTGCTGTCGCTGCGCCCGCCCTGGCAGGCCTGGCGGGCGGCCTGTGCTGCGGCAGCGCTCGCTGGGCGGGAGACCGTCACGCAGGCTGATGCCGAACTGGCGGCGCGCTTGGTGCTGGCGCCGCGTGCACGGGTCCTGCCGCAGTCGGCGCCCGAACCCGAAACGTCGGCCGAGTCCGAGCCAGCACCCGAACCTGAACCGTCACCCGAGCCGAGTCCGCCCGAGCGGCAAGCTGCGGATACTGATGCGGACACCCACTCGGCGCCGGCCCCAGCCCCGCCCCCATCCGACTCGCAGGAAAGTCCTCAGGCGCTGGAAGAGCAGATGATCGCTGCCGCCCAGGCCGCCATTCCCCCCGGCCTGCTGGCCAGCCTCGCTGGTGCGTCACTCCAGGGCACGGGTGGTGCCGGGCGTCGGGGCGCCGCGGGCCGCCCGGCGCAGAGCGGCCGACCGCTGGCCTCGCGCCGCGGCGCACTTCGCTCGGGCAGCCGGCTCGACCTGCTGGCCACCATGCGGGCAGCCATCCCCTGGCAGCGCCTGCGGCTGATGGAGCGTGAACAGCTGGGGCTGGCCCCGGCCCGCGCCCGGCTGCTGCTGCGCCGCGACGATTTTCACATCAAACGCTATCGCCGCCCGAACGAGACGACGACGGTCTTCGTCGTCGACGCCTCGGGCTCGCAGGCGCTGAACCGCCTGGCCGAGGCCAAGGGCGCCGTCGAACTGCTGCTGGCCGACTGCTATGTGCGGCGCGACCGGGTGGCGCTGATCGCATTTCGCGGCAGCGGCGCGGAAACCCTGCTTAGCCCGACCCGCTCGCTGGTGCGGGCGCGGCGCTCGCTGTCCCGCCTGCCCGGCGGCGGCGGCACACCGCTGGCGGCCGGTATTGACGCCGCCACAATGCTGGGCGCTGGGCTGCAGTCCAGCGAGGGCAGCCAGGCGCTGCTGGTTTTCCTGACCGACGCCCGGGCCAACATCGCGCGCGACGGCAGCCCTGGCCGCGGCCCGGCCATGCAGGACGCGCTGGCCGCCGCCCAGCGCCTGCGCGCCCAGGGCCTGCGCAGCGTGCTGATCGACACCTCGCCACGGCCGCAGCCGCAGGCCATGGCGCTGGCCCAGGCGATGGCGGCGCGCTACGTGCCGCTGCCGCAGGGGCAGGCGTCGGATGTGTATGCGGCGGTATCGACGGCTCTCTGAGCGGACGACGGACTGCGTTGCAGCGATTGCTACTGATCTTCGGGGCCTCACTGAAGACCAGCTTTCGGCGGACGACGTCACTGACTGGCAGCAATGCGGCAGCCCTATCGCACACGCAGCATGTTGATAAGACGCCACCGCGCGCTGCTAACTTCGTCTTGGCCCCATCGATAGAGCTACCACCGCGACGCCTGCAGCGACAATCAGAACGTCTTCTATAACCCCGCTCGGCGTCTGACCGATGTGCGATATGGCCCGCTTGCGGCCGGCCAGGGTCAGATAGGCGAGCGGTACGGCTGTCGCGACCGCGACGGCTGCCCCGGTACGCTCGCGACCTCTTGGCGCCAACGCCGCGCCCGCTATTCCGGCGCTCATCACGCGTGCCAACAAGCCCAGGAAAACAGTGCGGTCAGGCGCAGTTTTCAACTTGTCGCCGACCAGTTCGCCTGCTCCCAAAGCTAAGGCGCCAAGCCTGACCAGAGGGTGGTCCAGGAGGATCAGGTGCCCCGGCGTTCGGCGGCCTGTCAATCGTGCCGCTGCAATGGTGGCCATTGGCGTCATGGATCGCGCGCTCGCAACGGCACCGATCAGAGCGGAATACAGCAAGCTGCGGTTTTTCATCGTCGCTCCTAGGCAAGTCAAAGTTTTCGGTGCCCCGAAAGCAGGCGGTCACGAGCGGACCTGCGCGCAGCGCAAGCGGGCCCTCAATGCCTGGTGGCCAGTCAAGGCCGACGTTTTTTGGATTCGTCCTCGTGGGCCACGCCACCATTGCCGGAATTCAAGGCCTGATCGGTAGCAGCGTCAAAAGTCCCGGTTGAGGTTGGTCCTGTACCGTCAGGCTCTACCGTCACCACCTTGTCCGTTAGAGCATCCTCCCTTACGTTTCGCGGGCTGTCCTTGTTCGCGCGCCGCTGTGATTCCAGCAAGGCTTCGCGCTGATCGCTGGCGCCGCCAGGGTGGGACCGTGTGCTCATGGTGATTCTCCTTTTAGGGCAACTCAGCCTAGTTGCGCCAAACCCTCTGCGACGTAGGCTTCCCGCGCAACTCGCTGTAGGCGGCCGCGCGATTGGTGCTTGAATGCGGTATTTCCCAACGATGCTCCCTCGGCAAGGTGACGGCACACCTTCTTGGACCGCCCTAGCCCTGCTAGGGCATCTGGGCCTAGAGCTGATGCCAATTGAATCGCCCCGGATTGCTCCATCGCCGCTGCAGGGCGCACGTCCTCTTGCAGGGCACGCTATGTCGATTTGGCATCCCGTCGTTCGTCGATGGGATGCGATGCGCCCTCAGGCGGGGGCGCCGACCGGGCAACTTAACAGGAGAGAAGACATGTCATACATCGATGGTTTCGTGATCGCGGTGCCCACCGCCAACAAGCAGCAGTTCATCGACCATGCGCGTCATTTCGACTCGATGTTCATCGAACTGGGTGCGATCCGTGTGATCGAAGGTTGGGGCGACGATGTCCCCGACGGCAAAGTCACCGACTTCCGCCGCGCCGTCCTGGCCACGGCAGAGGAGACGGTGGCCTTTTCTTGGGTCGAATGGCCGGACAAGGCCACGCGCGACGCAGGCATGAAGAAGATGATGGAGGACCCGCGCATGGATCCGTCCACACCCGGCAACCCGCCCATGCCCTTCGACGGCAAGCGCATGATCTTCGGCGGTTTCGAACAGGTGGTCGAAGTGACGGCTTGAGCGGCGGGGGGCGACGCCGCCCCTGGACGCTTCACGCATCACGGCGGGCGTCTGGCGCAAACGTCCGGCCCGCAGGCAGGTGGCCCCGGGATATCGCGCTGAGTCTGGCGCGGCAGAGATACACCCACGCGACGTTGAGCGGCTCGCGCCACTTCACGCCTGCCGTCACTGCCCATGTGCTTCTTCGTCTGCAAATCGCCAGGCGCCTGCAGGCTGTCGGCCCGCGCTGCGACGCGTTTGGCGAGGCGCTTTCGGGTCCGTGTCGGGCTCAAGTCGTCGCGCTCGAGGCGCTCCGTGCAGGAGGATTTCGGGCACCTCCCACGACGCTGCAATGGGATTCCAACCCTGGGCAACACCAACTTGTGCATCCTGCGCGTCATCAGGCAACGCCCGAAGCAGCGCTTCAAGCCGCTACGCGATGCTCTGTGCTCGCATCGTTCCGCAATGCAGGGCTTGGTGACTTGTCAGGTCGACCGTGTGGCCCGGGTCGCGAGCATGCCTCCTGCGCCACGCCGGTCAAGTCTGGCCGGTCGGTGTCGGGTTCGCATGGTCCCGGGTCTCGTCGCACAAGGCCAGCAGCAACGCGTTCACCTGCCCCGGCGCCTCCTCATGCGCCAGATGCCCCAGCCCCGGCAGCGGGTGAAAGCTCGCGCCCGGCAGCCGCCGTGCAAGCTCCAGCGACTGCACGGGTGCAACAGTGCGGTCAGAGAGGCCAGAGGCCAGCCACAGTGGCACGCGCAGCTCGGGCAGGCGGGCCTGCAACTCGTCCAGCCGCCAGCCGGCCAGCATTTCCAGCACGCCGCGCACATGGGCGGGCTGGCGCAGCAGCTCGCGGTAATGCTCGACGCCGGCCGCTTCGATCTTGGAGCCGGTGGAGGCGATCAGATGGCCCAGCGCACGGGGTTGGGCCGCGTGGCGCGCGACCCAGCCGGGCAGCCAGGCGCTGCGTGAAGCCAGCCGGGCGAGCGGCGAGGCGAACACGCCCATCAGCCCGGGAAGCGGCTGCAGTGCACCGTTGACCGCCAGCAGGCCCCGTGGCTCCACGGCTTGTTTCAGGCAAAGCTGCACCATCACCGCCGCGCCGGCTGAATGCCCGGCGACCAGGGTCGGCTGCCAGTCGAGTGCCGCCAGCAGTTCGCCCAGCGCCTGCGCCATGCGGGGCAGGCTGGCCTGGCCGTCGGCAAAGCCCTGGGTGCCGCCGTGGCCGGGCAGGTCGGGGATCAGCAGGCTGAAGTGCTCGGCCAGCCCGGGAACACAGGGGCCCCAGGACTGCAGCGAGGAACCGGTGCCGTGAAGCAGCAGCAGGCGCGTCGGCCCCCGCCCCATGCGCTGCAGCCGCCAGCGCAAACCGCCGGCCTGCATCGTCGAAGGCAGGGTACTGTCAGATTCCATTGCAAAACTAGTTGTCAACTAAACTAGACACTAATACTATCAACTTATGTTGACGCCAGGCCTCACGCAAAGCACGCAGCCCCCCGCCGCGAGTGCCGATCCGCGCCAGAACCTGCAAGCCCAGGCCCTGGTCATCGGCAGCGGATTCGGCGGCCTGGCCGCCGCGGTCCGGCTTGGCGCCCGTGGCTACCGTGTGACAGTACTCGAAAAACTCGACGCGCCCGGCGGCCGCGCCTACGTCCACCGGCAGGACGGCTTCACCTTCGATGCCGGCCCTACCGTCATCACTGCCCCGTTCCTGTTCGAGGAGCTGTGGGCCTTGTGCGGCCGAAAGCTTGCCGACGACGTGGACCTGCGTCCCGTCGCGCCGTTCTACCGCGTGCGCTTCGATGACGGCACGGTCTTCGACTACAGCGGCGACGCCGAGGGCATGCGTACCGAGGTCGCGAAGTTGTCGCCCGAGGACGTTGCCGGCTACGAAGGCTTCCTGGCGGCCAGCGAGGCAATCTACAAGGTGGGCTTCGAGCAGCTGGGCCATGTGTCCTTCGAGAGCTGGACCGACATGGCCAAGGTCCTGCCCGACCTGCTGAAGCTGGAGGGCTACCGCACGGTCTACGGCCTGGCTTGCAAGCACGTGAAGAACGAGAAGCTGCGCGTGGTGCTGACCTTCCAGTCCCTGCTGGTCGGCGGCAACCCGTTCTCGACCACCTCGGTCTACTGCCTGATCGCCTTCCTGGAGCGGCGCTTCGGTGTGCATTTCGCGATGGGCGGCACGGGCAGCCTGGTGCGCGGCCTGGTCGGGTTGATCGAGGGGCAGGGCGGTCGCGTGCTGTGCGGCCAGGGCGTCGAGGAGATCCTGGTCGAGCATGGGGCGGCCTGCGGCGTGCGCCTGGCTTCGGGCCAACGGCTGGCGGCCGAGGTGGTGGTCTCCAACGCTGATTCCGCCTGGACCTACAAGCACTTGCTGCCGACCCGCTACCGGCGCCGCTGGACGGACCGGCGCATCGAGAAGGCCCGCTATTCGATGAGCCTCTTCGTCTGGTACTTCGGCACCCGTCGCCAGTACCCCGATGTGGCCCACCACACGATCTCGCTCGGCCCGCGCTACCGCGGCCTGCTCGACGACATCTTCACGCACAAGCACCTGGCCGAGGACTTCAGCCTGTACCTGCACCGGCCTACCGCCACCGACCCGAGCCTGGCCCCGCCGGGCTGCGACACCTTCTATGTACTGGCCCCTGTGCCGCATCTGGAGGCGGGCGTGGACTGGCGCGAGCGGGCCGAGCCTTACCGCGCCGCAATTGCCAAGCGCCTGTCCGAAACCCTGCTGCCGGGCCTAGAGCAGGAAGTGGTCAGCTCGCTGATGCTGACGCCGCAGGACTTCCAGGACCGGCTCAGCAGCTACAAGGGCGCGGCCTTTGCGCTGGAGCCGGTGCTGACGCAAAGCGCCTGGTTCCGCCCGCACAACCGCAGCGAAGAGGTCGAGCGCCTGTACCTCGTCGGCGCCGGCACCCACCCCGGCGCGGGGCTGCCCGGTGTGCTCTCGTCGGCGCGGGTGCTCGATGCGATCGTGCCGCACGCCCGTGACCTGACGCGTCTCCACAACTCCACGGCCGAGGAAGGATTTGCCCATGTCAGCACTGCATCCAGCGCCCTTGTGTGACTCCGCGCCGCCCGCCCTGTCGGCGGCCGACCTGGCCGCCTGCCGCGCCAGCCTCGCGGCCAACTCGAAAACCTTCCACGCCGCCTCGCTGCTGTTGCCGGCACACGTGCGAGCGCCTGCCACGGTGCTCTACGGCTTTTGCCGCCTGGCCGACGACGCGGTCGATGTGGAAGGCGGGCGGCGCCTGGCCATTACCCAGCTGCGCCGCCGGCTGGACCGCGTGTTTGAGGGCCGGCCGCAGCCGGTAGCGGCTGATCGCGCGCTGGCCGCCGTGGTGGCGCGTTATGCCATCCCGCGCGCGCTGCTGGACCTGCTGCTAGAAGGCCTGACCTGGGACGTCGAGGGCCGCGCCTACGAGACGCTCGAAGCACTGCAGGATTACGCCGCCCGTGTGGCCGGCACGGTGGGCGCGATGATGAGCTTGCTGATGGGCGTGCGCGAGCCGTCCGCCCTGGCGCGGGCCTGCGATCTGGGCGTGGCGATGCAGCTCTCCAACATCGCCCGCGATGTGGGCGAGGACGCGCGCATGGGCAGGCTTTACCTGCCCCGGCAGTGGCTGCGCGAGGCAGGCATCGATCCTGCTGCTTGGCTGGCCGCGCCGAGTTTCGACGACGCACTTGCCCACGTGATGCAACGCCTGCTGGCTGCCGCTGATGACTTGTATGCGCGAGCGGCCGCAGGTGTGGTCAGACTGCCAATGGCCTGCCGGCCAGGCATCAATGCCGCGCGCCTGCTTTATGCCGAAATCGGCCACGAAGTCGCGCGCGCCGGTGGTGATTCGATCAGCCGCCGGGCCGTGGTGACCGGCCGGCGCAAGAGCGCCTTGCTGTTGCGCGCGGGGCTGGAACTCTGGCCCGACCGCAGCCGGCTGCACGAGGCGCCGTTGGCGGCCAACCAGCCGCTGCTGGCTGCGGTGGCCGCCACGGCGCTGCCGAGGCCCGCCGCCGGCAAGGTGGACTTCGTGATCGACCTGTTCGACCGCCTGGAACGCCGGGAGCGGCAAACGAACTGGGGCCGGAGCCTGGCATGAGTCTGCTCGCCCTGGGTCTGAACCACGGCAGCGCGCCACTCGATCTGCGCGGTCGCTTCGCCATCCCTCTGGAGGCCCTGGGCCGCAGCGTGCAGGGCTTGCGCAAGCACCTGGCCGGCGCCCAGCCCGAGGTGGCCATCCTGTCTACCTGCAATCGCACCGAGCTGTACGTGGGCCTGCCCTCGTCGGCCTGCCCGCGCCATGCGCTGGAACTGGCCGAGCCGGCGATCGAATGGCTGGCCGCTCAAGGGCACACCAGCACCGAGAGCCTGCGCGGCCACAGCTATTTCCTGCAAGGCGCCGACGCCGCACGCCATGCCTTCCGCGTCGCCTCGGGCCTGGATTCGATGGTGCTGGGCGAGCCGCAGATCCTGGGCCAGATGAAGGCTGCCGTGCGCGAGGCCGACACAGCCGGTGCCCTCGGTGTGACCTTGCATCAGCTGTTCCAGCGCAGCTTCGCCGTTGCCAAGGAGGTGCGCAGCAGCACCGAGATCGGCACCCATGCGGTCAGCATGGCGGCGGCCGCCGTGGGTCTGGCGCTGCAGCTGTTCGAGGATCTGCACGACACCCGTGTGCTCTTCGTCGGCGCGGGCGAAATGATCGAGCTGGTGGCCACGCATGTGGCCGCCCACAAGCCGCGCAGCATCACCGTGGCCAATCGCAGCCGCGAGCGGGGTCAGGTCTTGTCAGCGCGGCTGGGCGCAGAGTCCATGCCTCTGGCCGAACTGGGCCAGCGCCTGCATGAATTCGATGTGGTGATCAGCTGCACCGCCAGCAGCCTGCCTCTGATCGGCCTGGGTGCCGTCGAGCGGGCGTTGAAGGCCCGCCGGCGCCGACCCCTGCTGATGCTGGATCTGGCCGTGCCGCGCGACATCGAGCCCGAGGTGGCGGCGCTGGACGATGTCTATCTCTACACCGTCGACGACCTGGCCCGTCTGGTGCAATGCAACGGCGAGCGCCGTCAGGCCGCGGTGCAGCAGGCCGAGGCCATCGTCAGCGCTGGCGTCAGCAGCTTTGCCCAGTGGTTGGAGCAGCGCGCCAGTGTGCCGCTGATCCAGGCGCTGCAGCGTCAGACCGAGGACTGGCGCCAGGCTGAGCTGGCCAAGGCGCGCCGCGCATTGGCCAAGGGTCAGGATGTCGAGGCCGTGATGGAAGCTCTGTCCGGCGCGCTGACGCGAAAAATGCTGCACGGCGCACTCAGCGAGCTGCACGGCAGCGCGGGCGAGGCGCATCGGCATTGGATGGATTCGGTGCAGCGCCTTTTCCTTCGCGATGCCGGATGAGTATCGAGCGGTTCTACGGCCTGATCGAGCTGCTGCTCGTGTTTGGCGCCGTGATGGCCTGGGCGCTGTGGCAATGGTGGGGCTGGCGGCGCTGGCGCAAACAACAAAAACTTGTCGCGCCGCAAGACGAACCCAAGGATGATTCGTCTCGCTGAATCATCACAGGCCCATCTTTCTAGGCCTGCAGTGCATCTATCTGCCGCGCATCGAAGCCCAGTTCTGCGAGCAGTTCGCGGCCGTGCTCACCCGGGCTCGGTCCGGCTTGCGGCGCGCGCGGCTGGCTGCGCGAGAAGCGCGGCGACGCGGCCGGTTGCAGCTGCCCATCCACCTGAACGAAGTTGCCGCGCGCTTGCTGGTGCGGATGCGCAGCGGCTTCGGCCAGGCTCAGCAGCGGCGCGAAGCAGACATCCGTGCCTTCCAGCAGTGCCGTCCATTCGTCTCGCGTTCGGCGCTTGATCTGCGCGGCCACCCGCTCGCGCAGGGCCGGCCACTCGCGCGTGTCGTATTGCTGGGCCGGGTCGACGTCCGCCAGGTCCAGGCGCTGCAGCAAGTCGGCATAGAACTGCGGCTCGATCGCGCCCAGGGTGACAAAGCGGCCGTCGGCACACTCAAAGCTGTCGTAGAAGGGCGAGCTGTGCAGGAAGAAGTTCTGCGCCGGCCTGTCGCTCCACAGCCCCGTGCCGCGCAGTGAGTGGAGCAGCGCGGTCAGGGTGCCCACGCCGTCGATCATCGCGGCGTCCACCACCTGGCCTCGGCCCGAGGTCTTGCTCTCTAGCAGCGCGCAGACCAGGCCGAAGGCCAGGAACATCGCACCGCCGGCCATGTCGCCGATCAGGGTGGCCGGCAGGCTGGGCGCCACGCCCTCGCGGCTGGCGATGGCCATCGCGCCGGTCAGCGCGACATAGTTGATGTCGTGGCCGGCAGCCTGCGCCAGCGGTCCGGTCTGGCCCCAGCCGGTCACGCGACCGTAGACCAGGTGCGGGTTGCTGGCCTCGAACACCGCCGGCCCCAGGCCCAGCCGCTCCATCACCCCGGGCCGGTAGCCTTCGATCAGCGCGTCGGCGCTGTTGATCAGGGCCAGCACCGCCTGTAGGCCCAGCGGATTCTTCAGGTCGAGGCAGATCGAGCGCTTGCCACGGTTCAGCGCCGCGCCGGCACCCAGGGTGCGCAGGGCGGCCGGCCGCTCGATGACGATCACCTCGGCGCCCATATCGGACAGCAGCATGCCGCAGAAAGGGCCGGGGCCGATGCCGGCCATCTCGATCACCCGCAAACCGGTCAAAGGTCCCATTTGTCGTCTCCATTTTTCTGATGGCACGACAATACATCGCATGAGCAAGGCATTCACCAAGGAAACCGATCAGGACGACGACGATGAAGTCGCGCTGCCGTCATTGCCGCAAGGCACGCGCAACTACATGACGCCCGAGGGCTATGCCCGCCTGCGCGCCGAGTTCATGGAGCTGCTGGATGTGGAGCGCCCCAAGATCGTCGAGATCGTCTCCTGGGCGGCCAAGAACGGTGACCGGTCGGAGAACGGCGACTACCTCTACGGCAAAAAGCGCTTGCGCGAGATCGACCGGCGCCTGCGGTTCCTGACCAAGCGCCTGGACATCGCCGAGGTGGCCGACCCGAGCATCCACTTTGGTCGCGACCAGATCTTCTTCGGCGCGACGGTGACCTACGCGAACGCCAAAGGCGAGGAGCGCACCATCACCATCAAGGGCATCGACGAGAGCGACAGTCTGGCCGGCGAGGTGAGCTGGATCTCGCCGATCGCGCGCGTGCTGCTGAAGGCCCGCGAGGGCGACGAACTGCAGCTGATGACGCCCGGCGGGGTCGAGAAGATCGAGGTGATCGAGGTGAACTACCCCGCGCCCAAGATCAAGGCTTGACGCGCCAGACTCTGAGCACCGCAGGCGAGCGTTTCAGGGTGCGCAGCACGTCGGCCAGGTGCAGGCGATCGCGCACCGAGAGCAGCAGGCTCATCTCCACTGTCTCGCGCGCCTGCGAGTCGTCGCTCATCGAGATGTGGGTGATGTCGGCCTCGGCGCTGCTGACGGCCGAGGCGACCTGTGCAAGCACGCCCTTGCCGTTGTTGAGCATCAGGGAGACGGCCGCTTCGAAGGGCTTGGTCAGCTCCTCCGCCCAGTTGACGGCGATCCAGTGCTCGGCATCGCGCTGGAACAGCTTGCGGCCAACCGAGCATTCGGCCGTGTGCACCAGCAGTCCTTCGCCGCGGCCCAGATAACCCTTCACATCGTCGCCGGGGATGGGCCGGCAGCAGGGCGCCAGTTGCACTGATGCGCCTTCACTGCCGTCCAGCGTGACCTGCCCCTGGGCGGGGGCATCGTCATCGCCGAAACGGCCCATGGTCAGCATCACCGCATCTGGGCGCTGGCCCTGTTCGGCGAGCATGCGGGCGAGTTTCTTGGCCACGATATTGGCGATCTTGCGGCCCAGGCCGATCTCGACCAGCAGTTCGTCCACATGGCGGTTGCCGGCCCAGCGGGCCAGTTGCTGCCAGAGTTGGGCAGCGTCATTGTCTTCATCGTCCAGGCTGGGCATGGCCAGGCCTTCGGCACGCAGGGCCTGGGCCAGCATCTTCTCGCCCAGGTCGCGCGACTCCTCCTGCTCCAGGTTCTTCAGGAAGTGGCGGATCTTGGAGCGCGCCCGGCCGGTGCGCACGAAACTCAGCCAGGCCGGATTGGGCCGCGCCCCGGGGGCGGTGACGATTTCGATCACATCTCCACTGTGCAGCTCGGTGCGCAGTGGCACCGGCTCGCCGTTGATCTGCGCGGCTACGCAATGGTCGCCCACATCGGAGTGGATGGCGTAAGCAAAGTCCACTGGCGTTGCACCCTTGGGCAGGGCCATGATCTTGGATTTGGGCGTGAAGACGTAGACCGCGTCGGGGAACAGATCGATCTTGACGTGTTCGAGGAACTCATTGGCGTCGCGCGTCTCGTCCTGGATGTCGATCAGTGACTGCAGCCAGTTGGCGCCCAACTGCTGCATGCCCTGCGCGCTGCCGCCGGTCTTGTACATCCAGTGCGCGGCCACGCCTTTCTCGGCTACCAGATGCATCTGTTCGGTGCGGATCTGGAACTCCACCGGCGTGCCCAGCGGGCTCACCAGCGTGGTGTGCAGCGACTGGTAGCCGTTCGGCTTGGGGATGGCGATGTAGTCCTTGAAGCGGCCCGGCTGCGGCTTGTAGAGCTGGTGCAGCACGCCCAGCGACAAATAGCAGGTGGGCAGGTCGGTCACGACGATGCGGAAGCCGAAGATGTCGCTGACCTGGGCAAAGCTCAGGTGCTTGTCCTTCATCTTCTTGTAGATCGAATACAGCGTCTTCTCGCGGCCATGGATCTGCACCCGCAGCTCGGAGGCGCCGAAGGCCTTCAGCACGTCCTTCTCGATGCGCGAGACCAGATCGCGTCGATTGCCGCGGGCCTTGGTAATCGCCTTGGTCAGGGCACCATGGCGCCAGGGGTGGATGAACTGGAAGGACAGCTCCTGCAGCTCGCGGTAAATCTGGTTCAGGCCCAGGCGGTGCGCGATCGGGGCGTAGATCTCCAGCGTCTCGCGGGCGATGCGGCGCCGCTTGGCCGCGGCCATCGCATCCATCGTGCGCATATTGTGCAGACGGTCGGCCAACTTGATCAGGATCACGCGCACGTCGCGCGCCATCGCCAGCAGCATCTTGCGGAAGCTCTCCGCCTGCGATTCCTCCTTGGTGGAGAACTGCAGTTTGTCCAGCTTGGTCAGGCCATCCACCAGTTCGGCCGTCGGGGCCTCGAACTTCTCGATCAGCTCGACCTTGGTGACCCCGCAGTCCTCCATCGTGTCGTGCAGCAGCGAGGCCATGATGGCCTGGGCATCGAGCCGCCACTCGGCGCAGATGCCGGCCACCGCCACCGGGTGAGTGATGTAGGGTTCGCCGCTGGCGCGCTTCTGGCCCAGATGGGCCTCGTCCGCGAACTTGTAGGCCTCGCGGATGCGCTTGATGTCTGCCTTGGGCAGGTAGTTCAGGCGGTGGACCAGGGCATCAAAGGACGCGGCCTCGGCCACCGTGGGCTCGGCCGCCTTGCGCAGACCGGGCAGGCCCGGCAGTCCGGTGAAGGCTGCAGGCAGGCGAGCGACGGCAAATGAACGGAATCCCATGGCCCGAATTTAACGCATCACCGCAGAGCCAGCCGGGGAGGGGACTCTGCAAAACGACAACGGGCACCCGAAGGTGCCCGTTGAGAGAGGCAAAGGCCGATTAAACCGGGACCTTGCGCAGCATCTCGATGCCGATTTCGCCGGCAGCAATTTCGCGCAGGGCGGTCACGCCCGGCTTGTTCTTGCTTTCGATCTTGGGCGTGTGACCCTGGCTCAGCATGCGGGCGCGGTAGGTCGCGGCAAGCACCAACTGGAAGCGATTCGGGATCTTGGTCAGGCAGTCTTCAACAGTGATGCGGGCCATTTGGGTTCCAGTGCTGGTGTTTCAAGGTAGATCTAGTGCGCGGTAAACAGCAGAGCGGTTTCGGCGCTGAGCCGCGTATTTTAACCTCTGCGCGTGAACAATCGCTTTCAGGTCGAAAACAGCGGTGTCGAATACGGCGTTCACCACCACAAAATCGAACTTCTGCGCCTGCGCCACCTCGACCCGCGCATTGGCCATGCGCTGGGCGATGACATCGGGCGCGGTGTCGCCGCGACGGTTCAGGCGTTGCTGCAATTCGTCCCAGCTGGGCGGCAGGATGAAGATCAGCACGGCATAGGGAAAGAGCTGCTTGATCTGTAGTGCGCCCTGGAAGTCGATCTCCAGCACTACGTCATCGCCATGCGCCATGCGCGCCTCGATCGCCGCGCGCGAGGTGCCGTAGAGATTGCCGTGCACCTCGGCCCACTCGAAGAACTCTCCCTTGGCGGCCATGGCCCGGAACTCATCCGCGCTGATGAACCAGTACTCGCGGCCATGCTGTTCCTGGCCACGCGGTGCGCGCGAGGTGTGCGAGATCGAGACGTCCAGCTTGGCGTCCAGTTCCAGCAAGGCCTTGACCAGGCTGGATTTGCCGGCGCCGCTGGGAGCAGCGACGACGAAGAGGTTTCCGGGGTATTCCATGCGTGCTCGATTTTCTGACCTTGAAGCGCGGACCATGCTCCAAGTTGCTGATTCTGCGAATTGCTTGTTCGGGCATCTGTCATCCACCCTGATCAAATTTTATCAGCCGATTTTTGAGCTGAGCGTCTCTGGTGCCGCTGCGGCCGTCCATCCGGCATGGTCCGGCAGCGGCGGTTTCTCCTCCAACATTGCATCGCGTCCGGACGGCAGACCTGCCTTCCCGCTTCACTTCTCTGGTGCAGAAAGTTGGTCTATCAATGCTTCCCGAACAAGGCCTCGATCTCGTTCGTCGCTGCCAAGCGACGAAAGGCAGCCGACCGGCGAGATGTTTCGCCGCACACGGGAAGATCGGCAGCAGCCACCTGGCTGCCAGCTGACGGTCGATCCCGCTGCACCGAGGGCCTGTCCGGGCGCCCCTCGGCCGGCATTCAGGCCGCTGCAGCGTGCCTGCCGGGGTGGGTCACAGCGGCCAGGGTTTGGCGGATGCCTTCCGCATAGGGCGTCTTTCGGATCGGCCCGATCAGTTGCTGCAGCGCCGAGTCGTCCATGATCAGCGGATCGGTCATCAGGTAGTTCATCTCCACCATCTCGCGCATGACGGGGCTGAACAGGCCGATCAGGCGCAGCATCATCTTGCCCACCACCCGCAGCTTGAGCTTCTTGCCGGTCTGGCGCTCCATCTCGGACACCAGTTCGCGTTGCGAGGTCACTCCCATCCCGGCGAAGTTCCAGATCTTGCCGAAGGCAGCGCTGGTGTCTGCCAGCTTGGCGACCACTGGGCCCACGTCAGGCACGAAGACGAACTCGTGCGGCCGGTCGATGGGGCCTAACATGTCCGCGGTGCCGCCCCGCACCGCGGCCTGCGCCGCGCCGCTGAGCAGGCTCGCTTCTACACCGGGGCCGTAGAAGTCCGGCAGGCGCAAGACGGTTGCTTGGATGCGGCCTTCCGCATGGGCCTGCATGACCAGATCCTCCTGCGCCTTGCGCATGCGGCCTTTGAAGGTGTGCGGCGCGCGCGGATGGTCTTCACGCACCGGGTTGGCACCGGGCAAGCCGTAGGGGTAGACGGTGCCGATGAGGATGATGTTCTTGACCCCGACAGCAATGGCACCGGCCAGTGTCTTGCGCATCAGCTCAGGGTGCAGCTCGAACTGCCAGTAGTTCACGCCCACCATGTAGATCAAGGTCTCGACACCGGTGGCAGCCGCTTGCACGGAAGCGGGGGAGTCCGGATTCCAGGTGACGACTTCGGCCAGCGGGTCGGCAGCAAAGGCCTTGCGCAGGCTTGATTCCGAGCGGCCGACCACGCGGTAGCGCTGCCCTTTGGCGCTGAGCGCCGAGGCAATGCTTTGGCCGATGACGCCGGCGGCGCCGAAGAGTGCGACTTTGGACATGATGATTTCCTGAGGTTGGGCTTGAAACGAGGGCTTGCGAAAGAAGGCGGCCGCGATCGACGAGGCACGCGACAGGGCCCCGTGCAGGGTGCTGTCGAGCACCGGCGCGACCGGCACACGCAACCAGGCCTCAAGTGCCGCCACGGTGATAGCGAACAGCGCTGCCCCGGCACGGCTTGCAATGACGATGGCGCTGCAATCGGCGCAACATTCGGCATAGGAGGGCATTGGCTGGTGGTTGGCGACGGGCTGGTTCACGGGGGGGGGCCAGGGTTGCGAGTTTTCTGCTGCGTGAGACTGCAGTTTGCGAAATTTCGATCTAAATGAAAATTACCTAGAATCGAATCGAAGCTATAGAAAAATGAATGCCATGACCGAGAGCGAACCAAACTGGGAGTGGTACCGGACCTTCCTGAATGTCCTGGAGACAGGTTCCCTTTCGGCTGCCGGGCGGGCGATGGGGCTGACCCAGCCCACTGTCGGACGGCATATCGACAGCCTGGAGACAGCGCTCGCGCTGAAACTCTTCACGCGGTCGTTTGATGGCTTTGCGCCTACCGATGCTGCACTGGAACTGAAGCCCTATGCCGCTGGCGTGGCGGCCACGGCGGCGGCGCTGCGGCGCGTGGCAAGCAGCCACGGCTCAGGCGTTCGAGGCACGGTGCGCCTGACTGCCAGCGAGGTGATCGGCGTCGAGGTGCTGCCGCCCATCCTCGCTGCGTTGCGCCGCGAGCATCCGCAATTGATCATCGAACTCATCCTGTCGAACACGGCGGACGATCTTTTGCATCGGGAAGCGGATATTGCCGTGCGCATGTTCAAACCGACCCAGGACGCCCTGTTGGCCAAGCGTGTGGGTGGCGTTGAAATCGGGATGTATGCCCACGAGTGCTACCTTGCGCTGCACGGCGCGCCAAAGTCCCTGGATGAGCTGGCCGGCCACTCGATGATCGGTTTCGACCATGAGAACCCCTTCATCCGCAAGCTTCAGGCCCAGTTCCCGGCGTTCGCGCGGGCCTCGATGGCGTTTCGCGCCGACAGCGACCTGGCGCAGTTGGCGGCTATTCGGGCGGGCTTCGGTATAGGCGGGTGTCAGGTGGCCCTCGCGGCCAAGGACAAGTCGCTGGTTCGCGTCTTGCAACCTGAGTTCTCGCTCACGCTCGACACCTGGATCGCCATGCACGAGGACCTGCGCGAAAGCCCGCGCTGCGCGGCGACGTTTTCGGCGCTCGCGGCGGGGCTGATTGCCTACATCGGGCAGCCGTAGCGCCCAGTGGCGCCGCGCGCAGGCTGGCAGCCGGGCGCCACGAGTGACGGTCACAGACCCAGGATCTGGGCTGGGCTGGGCTGGGTTGGGTTGGCAGTGGCGTCGGTTACGCCCAAGGCGCATGGCTCTCTGAAGACGCGGGCCCAGTCTCAACGAGATCGATTCCCAGACCTGCGCCAGTGTCGAGCAGTAGGGGTCAAGTGCCGCCTTGAAGTAATCGTTGGCGCTGGGAATGTCAGCGTCCGCCCTTGGCCCGACGGCGCTGGGCGCAAACGAGACCCAGCCCCAGCAGGACCAGCGCAGCGCTGGCCGGCTCCGGTACGGCGGCGGCGCTCACGTCGAAGCTCAGATTGCCGCTGACCCACTGGCCTTCGGCCGTGCCCGGGGCCAAGTCCTTGAAGCTCTCGCTGAACTCGATTCGCAGCAGGCCGTCGCTGCCAACGACCAGGCCCAGCGCGGCCAGGTCCGCCCCGCCGGCGTAGCTGCCGGGCCCGCTGGATGGGTCCAGTTCGGCCGGTGCGACGGTGATCAGATCCAGGCCGCTGGAGCTGCCGAAACTGAGCTGCATCTCGCTCAGCAGGCTGGGATCCAGCGCGTTCAGCGTGACATCCCAGCTGAGTGAATTGAGCACGGCGTTGGCGCCGATGTCGATCAGCCAGACGGTGTTGCCGGCCTCGCCGAGCAGATTGATGCTCTGCGCGCCGCTGACATTGACGACAACCGCTGCGGCCTGCGATGTGAGGCTGGCGAGGCCCAGGACGGCTACAGCGGCGAGGCGGTGGAGGGAGTTCTTCTTCATGGTGTGAGCTTTCATTGGGGGGCGACGGCGCGGGCGACGAAAACGACGGCGCTGCGGGCCGGCAGGCTGAACGTGCCGGTTGCGTTGTTGAAGCTGGCCTGCGCCGCGCGCTGGTCAGCGGCACCTGCAGCGCTGTGCACCGGGTGCAGCGCCAGCCCGCGGCCAGCCAGCTCGGGCAGGGTCAGCTGCTTGGGCGTCTTGTCGACGTTGATCAGGTAGACCAGCTCGTCGAAGTTGGCGTCGGCATAGCCCACCCCGTTCAAACGGCCGACCAGCACGGTCGCCTCTTGCGCAGAGCCGGTGTTCAGGAAGCTCAGGCGCGCCTTGATGTCCTCGGCGCTGCGCAGGCGCAGCAGGGTCGTGCTCTTGCGGATCTTCAGCAGGTCGCGGAAGGCATCGCGCGTCCAGGCGATGTCGGCCTGGCCGGGCTTGAGCGCTGCGTTGCCGAGCAGCGGGCGGGCCAGGTTCCAGTTGTCCGCGTTGTCGCGCGCCGGGGGCAGGCCGACACCGAAGTTATTGTCGGCATAACTCCAGTCCAGGCGGTTGAACCAGTCGCCGCTGTCATAGCTGTTCTTGTCCAGCGACTTGCTGCGCAGTGTGTCAACGCCGGCATGGAAGTAGGCCACGCCCTGGCTGAAGGTGTTGATGGCGGCTGCCAGGATCTGCACGCGGGCGCGATCCTCTCGGCTGGTCGCGGTCGGCAGCTTGAAGGCGTTGTTGTCGAACAGGGTCAGGTTGTCGTGGTTCTCCACGTAGTTGACCACCTCGCCCGGCTCCAGCACCCAGCCGGCCGGGATGCCTCCGACGTCGATCTGGTCCAGCCGCAGCAAGGTGTCCCAGCTTGTCTGCATCTGGAAGCTGCGGATCGAGCCCGCCAGCGAGGCCTTGATGCGGTCGGCCTGCCACATCAGCTCGCCGCGGCTCTGGCCACTGGCGCTGGGGTTGGTGTCGTAGAAGAAACCATTGACATAGCCCTGGGCGGCGACGAGCGCGTTGCCCGAATCGCAGCAGCCGCCACCGCGCACCGCGTCGCGGATCAGCGGGTTGAAGCTGCCGATGCCGGAGCCGTTCAAGGACAACATCTCGGCCTGCACGAAGCGCGCGCCATTGGCCACTTCGCCGAAGTTCCAGCCCTCGCCGACGATCTGCACCTCGCGGCCGGTGGCCGCCTTGACCTTGGTCTTCAGCGCCTCGATGACGGCGCGCGGGTGGTGGCCCATGATGTCGAAGCGCAGCGAGCTGATGCGGTAGTCGCGCGTCCAGGTGACGGCCGAGTCGATCATCAGCTTGGCCATCATCAGGTTCTCGGACGCTGTGTTCTCGCAGCAGGTGGAGCGCTCGATGCCGCCGCTGGCGTTGTAGCGGAAGTAGTAGTTGGGCACGACCTTGTCGAGCACCGAGGTGGCGTTCTGGCCGGACGAGGTGGTGTGGTTGTAGACCACATCCATGCCCACGCGCAGGCCGGCTGCGTTCAGCGACTGCACCATCTGGCGGAACTCGATCACGCGGGCCAGCGGGTTGCTGGCGCTGCTGGCGTAAGCGCCGTCGGGCGTGGTGAAATGATGCGGGTCGTAGCCCCAGTTGAAGCAGTCGCTGCCGGCCGTGGCGGCCACCGCGGCCTGCTGCGATTCGCCGTCCGGTGCGCCGGCCGGCGAAGGCGTGACGCAGCTCTTCTCGTTGACGCTGGCGATGTCGAACACCGGCAGTAGGTGCACATCCGTCAGGCCGGCGGCGGCCAGGCCGGCGAGGTGGCGCATGCCGTTGGAGTTGCCCTCGGCAAAGGCCAGGTACTTGCCGCGGCGCGCGGCCGGCACGGTGGCATCGTTGATCGAGAAGTCACGCACATGCAGCTCGTAGATGCTCATGTCTGACGGCGCAGTCACCGTCGCGGGCGGCGCGCTGGCATCCCAGCCGGCAGGCTTGCTGGCCGCCGCGTTCAGGTCCATCACCACGCTCTGCTGGCCGCCGAGGCTCAGGCCCAGCGAATAGGGGTCGGTGACGAGGTTCTTGACCAGGCCCGTGCCCTTGACGAAGACCTGGACCTGGTAGCGGTAGGAGGAGCTTTGCAAGCTGCCCGGCTTGGTCAACTGCCAGACGCCGGTGGCCGCATCGCGCGTCATCGCCTCGGTGCTGGTGCGGCTCAGCGGCGTGCCTTTGATGGGCATGCTCAGCACCAGGGACACGGACTGCGCGGTCGGCGCCCACAGCTTGAAGCTGGTGCTGCCATTGGCCACCACCGCGCCGAGGTCGGGCACCGCGTTGGCGGCGGCATAGAGGTCGTCCAGCGCGCCGGCGATCTGCGCGGTGGTGGCGTTCTGTACCTTGCCCTGCGCATCTTCCTGAACGAGCACGAGCTGCTGCTGATGCAGTGCGGGCAGGCGTGCGAGGTCGGCATCACGCACGCTGAACACGCCGCCGCCGGCGACGTACTTGAAGCGCTGGGCCAGGGCGGCCGGTACGCTGCCGCTGAAGGCGTCCAGGCTCACGCAGCCATCCGCGCCTTGCACGGCGGCATCCGCCGCGACCTGGATCTGGCCGGTGGCCGAGTGGCACAGGCGCACGCCATTGCCGCTCACCCGCGGCCATTTGACGAGGCGCCGGTCCAGCCAGACGGCTCGGGCGTCGGTGCTGGAGATCTGGCGCAGATCGGGTGCGGCGGTGTAGACCGTCGCATCGCGCTCGACCAGCCAGACATGGCCAACCTGGTTTTGGATCGCCAACGCGGCGAACTCGACGCGGATGTTGTTGTCGCGGCCGTCCTTATCGTTCTCGTTTGGCGGCATGCCGTGGATGATGAACTCCAGGCCTTTGCGGTTGGTGTCGCCCTGCGGGTTCAGCACCGGGATGTCGAACACCACTTCGCCGGCGCTGACCGTGTGGCCGGGCATCGCGGCCAACGCGACGGGCTGGTTCCAGCGGTCGATCTGCGTTCCTGCGGGGAGGGCGGCTGCGTCCAGTCCACTGCCATTCCACAGATGCAGGCCCCAGACACTGTAGGCGCCGTCAAAGCGTTTGTAGTGCACGCGCAAGGTCTTGATGTCGGGCGCGGCCTGCAGCAGCGGGTTGCTGGTGTAGTTGCTGCTGTCACCCTGCAGGCGCCAGATCTCGTTGGCACCGGACTGCAACGTGTAGCTCTGGTCGGCGCCACCGTTGTCCTTGTCATCACCCTTGTGCAGCAGGAAGCCGACCGTGCCCGTGCCCGCTGCCAGCGGCACGTCGTAGTAGACGCCGAAGTCGTCGCTGCCGGCGACGTTCCAGCCGGCGTTCCAGTTCGGGCTCTGCGCGGCGCCCCAGCTGTGGAGCTGCCAGCCGGCAGGGTTGCCGTCGCTGCGGCGGTAGTGCACGCGCAGCGAGGTGGCCGGCGCAGCGGGCGTGGCAACCGCAGTGATCTTGGCGCGCGGCCCTGGATCCACCGCCGGCACCGCAGGCACCGCGGTCAGCAGCTCGAAGCCCGTGGCATCCGCCACCGCGGCGGGGCCCATGCTGCTCATGGCTGCCGTGTCGGTGCCTCCTCCGCCACCGCAGGCCACCAGCAGCCCGCTGGTGCCAAGGGTCGTTGCTAGGGTCACCGCCCTCGCCACCCGCCGCGCCTGCCGCGCGAAACCGTCTGCCCATGCCTTCATGTCCGAGCACTCCTTGTAAGCTGCGCGGATCCTATTGAAGTAAAACTACATATGTAAGCTGGTAAAATCCCGGTAATAGGTCGCGATCAACCGGAAAAATATCGGGTTTACCTTGATATTTGACGGATAAAAGCAAAGAAATGTAGTTTTATTTCTTATTTTCTGCGGGCGATTCAAGCGACTGACAGGCGGTCGGCGATGGCGCTGCCCAGTTCGACCGTGGACGCTGTGCCGCCCATGTCGGGCGTGCGCGGGCCGACTTTCAGCACATATTCGATCGCCGAGACGATGGCGGCGCCCGCTGCGGGAACGCCGAGGAAGTCCAGCATCAGCGCGCCGGACCAGATCATCGCGATGGGGTTGGCGATGCCGCGGCCGTAGATGTCCGGCGCCGATCCGTGCACCGGCTCGAACAAGGACGGGAAGCGCCGCTCGGGGTTGAGATTGGCCGACGGGGCAATGCCGATGGTGCCGGTGGTGGCGGGACCGAGGTCGGACAGGATGTCGCCAAACAGATTGGTGGCGGCCACCACATCGAAGCGCTTGGGCTGCAGGACGAAGCGGGCGCAGAGGATGTCGATGTGCTGCTTGTCAACCGTGACGTCGGGGTAGTCTTTGGCCACCGCTTCGGCGCGCTGGTCCCACCAGGGCATGCTGACCGCGATGCCGTTGGACTTGGTCGCGACCGTCAGATGCTTGCGGCCGCGCGAGCGGGCGAGTTCGAAGGCATAACGCAGCAGCCGGTCGGCGCCGACACGGGAGAACACTGACTCCTGGATGACGATTTCGCGCTCCGTGCCTTCGTACATCACCCCGCCCAGCGAGGTGTACTCGCCCTCGGTGTTCTCGCGCACGACCAGATAGTCGATGTCGCCGGGCTTGTAGTTGGCGAGCGGGCTGGGCACGCCTTCGAACAGGCGCACCGGGCGCAGGTTGATGTACTGATCGAACTCGCGCCGAAACTTCAGCAGGCTGCCCCAGAGCGAGACATGGTCGGGCACGGTGGCCGGCCAGCCGACGGCGCCGAAGTAGATGGCATCGCAGCCGCCCACTTGCTGCTTCCAGTCGGCTGGCATCATGCTGCCATGCTGCGCGTAGTAGTCGCAACTGGCCCAGTCAATCGAATCTATCTGCAGCCGGAAGCCGAAGCGCTGCTCCGCGACAGCCAGCACCTTCAAGCCTTCCGGCATCACTTCACGGCCGATTCCGTCGCCGGGGATGGCGGCAATTCGAAACTCACGCATACGACTCCTTGGTTGCGAGGCCTTGGCCTCATCGTTGCAGCGCATCCTAGGGTTGCTGACGTCCTGCCTACAATGGCCTCAATCGTCAATTCTTCGTGCACACTTCGTGAACAATCAGCTTCCCAGCATTGAAGACTTGGAGGTCTTTGTCCACGTGGCCCAGCGCAGCAGCTTCGTCGCCGCGGCGAAGGACCTGGGGGTCTCGCCCGCTTATGTGACCAAGCGCGTGCGCATGCTGGAAGCGGCGCTCGGGGCCACCCTATTCCACCGCACGACCCGTCGGGTGGTGGTGAGCGAGGACGGCGAGCGCACCTACCACTGGGCGCAAAAGGTGCTGGACGACGTAGACCATCTCGTCGAGGAGATCGGCACCAAGCGCAAGACACCGCGAGGCACGATCCGTGTCTGCAGCAGCTTTGGCTTTGGCCGCCGCGTCGTCGCGCCCGCACTCGCGGGCCTGCGGGACAAATACCCAGGCTTGCAGATCCGTTTCGAAGTCTTCGACCGATTGGTGGACGTTGGGGCCGAAGGCTTCGACCTGGACATCCGCATCGGCGACGAGATTTCGCCGCACCACATTGCCAAACGCCTGGCCGCCAACCACCGCGTGCTGTGCGCCTCACCGGCCTATATCAAGAAGCACGGCGCACCGAAAACCCTGGCCGAGCTCGCCAACCACGACTGCCTGATCATTCGCGAGCGCGACCACCCCTTCGGCGTCTGGCGTTTGCGCGCCGGCAACAAGGAGCAGTCGGTCAAGGTGCGCGGCTCGCTGTCATCTAACAACGGCGAGATCGCCGTCCGCTGGGCGGTGGACGGCTGCGGGATCATCCTGCGTTCGATGTGGGATGTCGGTCCGCTATTGCGAGCGGGTGATTTGGTGCAGCTGCTGCCCGATTGGACGCAGGAAGCGAACATCTGGGCTGTTTACCCGAACCGCCTGGAAACCTCAGCCAAGGTGCGCGTCTGCATTGATTGGCTGGAAGCGGCGATCAACTGTCCTGTTTAGCAAGGGGATTTTGTTCTCACGCACGCAAGCCTGCACAGAGGCCTGCTCAACAGCAATCGGCAGGCGATCCCTTGGTCTTGTGGGACGACAGTCGGTGAGCAGGACATGCCCGTCACCGGTGAGCTACTCGAGACCCAAGCAACAGCCCCGCTCACCCAGACTTCGGCGGGTTGGATCCGCCTTGGCGCGACTGCCAGCTTGCGGCGCCGAACCGGCGAAGCAGCGCTTTGGATCGAGGCAGGTCCCGTCTCAAGGGCGGTACCGACAGTGCGAGCAGCAGTGCGGCGAGCGGGATGACACAGACGAAGCCGACATGTTTGAAGCCAAGCGCTCCGACAAAGCCACCCAGCACAAACATGCCTGTCAGCCCTGCGGCTGTTTGCATGCGTCGCTTGTTGTGCCTCACTGCGGCAGGCATCCTGCCCTCGCGTGAGGCGTTTCTGTTCCAGTAAAACATCTTGCCGAGTTCGATGCCAAGGTCGGTGATGTTGCCCGTCATGTGTGTTGTGCGAATGCTCCCCCCCGAGGCCTTGGCGGCCACCGCGTTCTGTAGCCCCATGATGAAAGACAGGAGCAACACCGTCATCGGCACCGCAAAAGGGGTGGACCAGGTGAGCGTGACCGCTCCCATCAAACCGAAGGGGAACATCAGTGCCGCCTCGAGGAGCAGGGGCAGGGCGTAGACGCTGTGGAAGCGTCGCTGGCGGCTCCAGTTCACCAGGATCGCGCTGACGGCAGCGCCTGCCAGGAACGAGAGGAGGGCGCCCAGTGCGTTCAGGACCAGCGTGGGATTGCCCAACACGCTGCCGTCCGCAAGTTGTGATGCGAAGCCGGTCATGTGCGAGGTGTACATGTGAAGCACGAGGAACCCTCCCGCATTGACCGCGCCGGCATTGAAGGCCAGCAGCATTCCGAGCGTGCAGTTGGTGGACGGTGAGCGATGTCTGTTGGTCAGGAACCGGAATCTGCGCATGGGTTGAACGTAAGCTTAGTGCCCTGGTCGCGCGGTGGTGCGCTGCATTGCGTCTGGATTCTGCGCCATGGCGCGCTCAGCCGTGGCGGATCGACCGTGCGCTAGAGCACAGACCGCGTCCCTAAAGCTGGCGAGACTGCGCCATGCAATGTCTTTGGCGATGACTTCCAAGCGCAGCCCCTGGGGCTTGAAGAAACCCGGTGTCGGTGCCGTTGCCTGTGGATCGGCAGCGCTGCTGGCGGCTTGTGTGGCGGTGCCGCCGCTGCCTGCTGTGACCCAGGTCGCGCTGCCGCTGAACTGGGCCGGCGCCGTCGAAGCGGCCGGCCAGGTGCCGGTGCAAGTGCAGTCGCTCGCCTGGTGGGAGCGATTCGACGACCCGCTATTGAGTGAACTCATCCGCGACGCCTTGGCCGCCAACACTCGCGTCAACGAGGCCCAGGCTGTGCTGCTGCAGGCTCAGGCGCAGCGCGTTGTGATTGCCGCCGCGCTGTGGCCCAGGCTTGACGGTTCGGCATCTGCGCAGTCCGGCACGGCGGGGGGCGACAGCGTCGGCCAGCGTTTCCAGCTCGGCCTGGAGGGAAACTGGCGACCGGATCTGTTCGGTGCGACGCGCAGCGCAGTCGAGGCGGGCGACGCCACGACCTTGTCCAGCGCTGCCAGCCTGGGTGACGTGCGTGTACAGGTTGCCGCCGAGCTGGCCCTGAACTACATGCTTCTGCGCACGCTGCAGGCTCGCCTGCGCATTGCCCGGGACAATCTTGGCAGCCAGGAGGAGATCTTGCAGATCACCGGTTGGCGGGAACAGGCCGGCTTGGTGACGGCACTCGAGACCGCACAGGCCCGCGCTGCCGCGGCGCAGACCCGTGCTTTGCTGCCCGTCTTGCAGACTTCCTTCGCCCAGACCAGCCACGCGCTGGCGGTGCTGGCGGGCCGCCCGCCCGCGGCTTTGTTGCTGTCGCTGGCCGACCCGCGGGCACTGCCGCAGATGCAGGGCGAGCCGGTGCTGCGCATCCCTGCCGAGACCTTGCGCCAGCGCGCCGACGTTCGCGCGGCCGAGTTCCAGGTCACCGCTGCCCTGGCCCAGGTCGGGCAGGCCGAGGCCGAGCGCTGGCCAGGTTTTTCAATCGGTGGCTCGCTGGGGCTGAGCGCGGCGAGTGTGGGCGCCTTGACTCGGGGCGCGTCGGTGCTCAGCAGCCTGCTGGCCGGTATCAGCCTGCCGGTGTTTGACGCCGGTGCCGGGCGCGCCGGCGTGCGCGTGCAGCAGGCCGCGCTGGTGCAGGCGCAGCAGCGCTACCGTGCGGCGGTCCTCACCGCGCTGCGCGAGGTGGAAGACGCACTGGTGTCGCTGCAGGGTGACCGCGAGCGACTGGTGAGCCTGCGCATCGCGGCCGACGCCGCGGCTCTCGCTGCGACGCTGGCCCGTCAACGCTACAGCAGCGGCCTGGTCGACTTCCAGACGGTGCTGGAAACGCTGCGCACGCAACTTGGCACTCAGGACGTATTGGCCAGCGCGGGCGCTGATGTGGCTGCCGATCAGGTGCGGCTGTTCCGTGCCCTGGGCGGTGGCTGGCGTGAGCAGGACCTGGCTCTGAGCGAGTCATCTGCCTCTGCAGCGGTGCCGCAGCCATGAGCGAGCCCGTCAAACCAGCCAAGCTTGAAGCCTTGCTGGCCGAGCCGGCGCCGCGCGCTTGGTACCTGCGCCCCTTGTGGTGGGGCATCCTGGTGTTGGTCTTGCTGCTGGCGGCAGGCCTGTGGTGGTGGCTGGCCAGCCGTGCCGCCAACGCGGCGCCCAGCTATGTCACGCAGCCGGTGACGCGTGGCAATCTCACCTTGACCGTCACCGCCAACGGCACCATCCAGCCCACGCGCTCGATCAATATCGGCAGCGAGTTGTCGGGCACTGTGCTCAAAGTCAATGTGGACGTCAACGACAGGGTCAAGAAGGGTCAGGTGCTGGTTGTTCTCGACACGGCCAAGCTGCGCGGCCAGATCCTGCGCTCGCAGGCGGCTGTGGCGGCGGGGCTTGCCCGGCTGGCGCAGACAGCGGCCACCATTTCGCAGGCCAAGGCCACCCTGGACCGGTTGGAGGCCGTGGCTCGTCTGTCCGGCGGCAAGGTGCCGTCCAAGACAGAGCTGGACAGTGGCCGCGCCACTTGGGCTCGTGCGGTGGCCGACGAGGCCAGCGCCAGGGCCGGGGTTGACGATGCACGCGCAGCACTGGCTACCGATCAGATCAATCTGTCCAAGGCTTCCATCAGCGCGCCGGCCGAGGGTGTGATCCTGAGCCGCAGCGTGGAGCCGGGCAATGCAGTGGCCGCTTCGCTGCAGGCGGTGACCCTGTTCGTGCTGGCCGAAGACCTGCACCGGCTGCGTCTGTGGGTCTATGTCGACGAGGCCGATGTTGGCGCGGTGCTGGTGGGGCAGGCCGCCAGCTTTACCGTCAGTGCCTTCCCGACCCGCCAGTTCCCGGCCCGCATCACCCGCGTGGGCTTCGGTTCCACCATCACCGACAACGTCGTCACCTACCTGACCTATCTCGATGTCGACAACGCTGATCTGAGCCTGCGCCCGGGCATGACGGCCACCGCCATCATCACCGCTACGCAGCGCCAAGATGTGCTGCTGGTGCCCAATGCGGCGCTGCGTTTCACGCCCAGCACCTCCGGCCAGGGGGGCGCGAAGAAGCCAGCGTCGACCAGCTTGCTGCCGAGCATGCCGCGGGGCAACACACGCAGGCCGGCGGCGGCCGGGGCCAGCACGGCGGCGGCGCGGCAGGTCTGGGTGCTGCCAGCGAAGGGCGAGGGCGGCCAGGGCGCTGCGGTGTCCGTGGCGGTCACGCCCGGTATCAGCGACGGCCACATGACCGAGATCGTCGGCGGCGACTTGAAGGTTGGCATGCGCGTGATCACCGATCAGAAGACGCAGGCCCCCAAGTGACGGAGCCGCTGATCCGCTTGCTGGGCGTGACCCGGCGCTACGGCAGCGGCGCGACAGAGCTGATGGCCCTGAAGGGCATCGACCTGGATATCGCGCCCGGCGAGTTCGTCGCCATCATGGGCCCGAGCGGCTCGGGCAAGTCCACGGCGATGAACATTCTCGGCTGTCTGGACACACCCTCCGAGGGCCAGTACCTGTTCAAGGGCGCCCATGTCGAGGCCTTGTCACGCGACCAGCGGGCGCGGCTGCGTCGGCGCTACCTGGGCTTTGTGTTCCAGGGCTTCAATCTGCTGGCGCGCACCTCTGCGCTGGAGAACGTGGAACTTCCTCTGCTCTACCGCGGCGATGCCGCAGGCGCGCGCCGCGAGGCGGCGATCCGCGCGCTGCAGTCGGTCGGCCTGGGTGGCTGGGAGAAGCACACGCCGGCCGAGCTGTCCGGTGGGCAGCAGCAGCGAGTCGCGATCGCACGTGCCATCGTGACCGAACCAGCCGTGGTGCTGGCCGACGAGCCGACCGGCAATCTTGACAGCCGGCGCAGCCACGAGATCATGGCTTTGTTGCTCGGGCTGAACCGCGACCACGGCATCACCGTGCTGATGGTCACCCACGAGCCCGATATGGCGGCCTACGCGCGGCGGATGGTGCATTTTGTCGACGGGCGCATTGCCAAGGATGCAACCAACCCGAACCCGACAACGGCCGCGCCGGCGGATGTTGCGGACAGCGAGACGGTCTGATGCTTTTCAGCGTCTTCATGCTCGCCCTGCGCTCGGTCCGGCGCAATCTGCTGCGCTCCTTCCTGACGATTCTGGGCATCGTCATCGGCGTCAGTGCGGTTATCACAATGGTGACCCTGGGCAACGGCGCTACCCAGGCGATCGAAACGCAGATCACCAGCCTGGGCACCAATCTGCTTGTGCTGAGCCCCGGCCAGCGCATTGGCGGTGGTGGAGGAGGTGGGGGGGGCGTGCCGCAGTTCACTGAAGCCGATGCCGCCGCCATCCGGGCGCAGATCGGCGGGGTTGCAGCCGTGGCGCCGCAGGGCCGCGCCAGCGTGACCGTGGTGGCGAACGGCCGCAACTGGCTCAGCAACGCAGCGGGAAGTAGCAACGATTGGTTCGAGACCGGCAACTGGACGCTGGCCAGCGGCCGCCGCTTCGAGGCCGACGAGCAACTGGGTGGCGCCGCCGTCTGCATCATTGGCGAGACGGTGCGGCGCGAGCTCTACGGCGGCATGGTCGGCGAGACGGGCCTGGGCCAGCCGCTGCGGGTCAAGCAGTTCTCCTGCGAGGTGGTCGGCATCCTTGTGTCCAAGGGCCAGGGCGGCATGGGCGACCAGGACGACATCGTGCTGCTGCCCCTGCACACCCTGCAGCGCCGCGTCACAGGCAGCACCAAGGTGAGCAATCTGCTGGTGTCGATGCAGGAGGGCAGCGACAGCGCGCCGCTCAAGGCCAGCCTGCGCCAGCTGATGCGCGAGCGCCGCAAGCTGGCCGACACCGATGACGACAACTTCAACATCTTCGACACGCAGCAACTGGCCGACACCCTGTCCAGCACCATGGGTGTCCTGACCCGGTTGCTGGGCGCGGTGGCGGCTGTGAGCCTGCTGGTGGGAGGCATCGGCATTATGAACATCATGTTGGTCAGCGTCACCGAACGCACACGCGAGATCGGCCTGCGCCTAGCCGTCGGCGCGCTGGAGGGCGAGGTGCTGATGCAGTTCCTGATCGAGGCGGTGGTGCTCTCCGCCCTGGGCGGTGTAGTGGGCGTGCTGATCGCGACCGGGGCGTCCTATGCGCTGTCCCAGGTGATGGGCGTGCCCTATGCGTTCGATCCGGGTATCAACCTGCTGGCCATGCTGTTTTCGGCCTTCATCGGCGTGCTGTTCGGTTACTTCCCGGCCCGGCGTGCGGCGCGCATGGACCCGATCGAGGCGCTGCGGCACGAGTAGGGACGTCCCGCCATCGCAGCCCTATGTTGTGCAGCGCACCGACGGCGTCGTCTCAAGAACTTAGCGTGCAAGGTGATAAAGCTTCCATCAAGGATCCCGCCCCATGACTTCATCCTCCGCTAGCATCTCGGATACTTCTGCCAATGCGGCAGCCGCACCGCGTCAGGCCGGGGGCCGTCTGGGCTTGAGCCTGCTGGTGGCTCTGGTGGTGGGCTCGGTGCTTGGCAGCGGCATCTTCGGCCTGCCGCAGAACATGGCGGTCGGTGCCGGCGCGGGGGCGATCCTGATCGGCTGGGGCATCACGGGTCTGGGCATGCTGATGCTGGCCTTCACCTACCAGATGCTGGCGCTGCGCAAGCCCGCGCTGGACAACGGCATCTACGCCTACGCACGGGCGTTGTCCGGCGAATACGTCGGCTTCAATGCCGCCTGGGGCTACTGGGTCAGTGCCTGGATCGGTAATGTCGGCTACCTGGTGGCGGCGTTCAGCGCGCTGGGTTACTTCTATCCCGCCTTCGGTGAAGGCAACACGGCCAGCGCGGTGCTCGGCGCCTCGGTCGTGGTCTGGGTCGTCCATGCGCTGGTGCTGCGCGGCATCCAGGGCGCGGCTGTGCTTAACGCCGTGGTCACCGCGGCCAAGGTCGCACCCTTGCTGCTGTTTATCGTGCTGGTTGCGGCCGCCTTTCAGGTCGACACCTACCGGCTCGACTTCTGGGGCGACGTGAAGCTCGGCTCCGTGCTCGACCAGGTGCGCAGCACCATGCTGGTGACAGTCTGGGTCTTCATCGGCATCGAGGGCGCGAGTGTCTATTCGGCGCGCGCTGAGCGGCGCGAGGATGTGGGCAAAGCGACAGTCATCGGCTTCCTCGTGTGCCTGGCACTCTTGATGGCGGTGTCACTACTGTCGCTGGGCATATTCACCCAGCCCGAGCTGGCCGCATTGAAAAATCCCTCGATGGCACCCGTGCTGGAGAAGGTCGTCGGCAGCTGGGGTGCGATGGCGGTGTACCTGGGCTTGATCGTCTCTGTGGGCGGCGGCTTCCTGGCCTGGACCCTGCTGGCGGCCGAGTCGCTGTTCACGCCGGCGGGCGGGGGCGTGATGCCCGCCTGGCTTGGCAAGCAGAACGGCAAGGGCGTTCCGGCCAACGCGCTCTGGCTGACCAACGGCATGGTGCAGCTGTTCCTTATCCTCACGCTGTTCTCCAAGGCTTCGTACCTGGCGCTGATCTCCTTATCGACTGCGATGATCCTGCTGCCCTATCTCTTCAGCGCGGTCTATGGTCTGAAACTGGCTTGGACGGGGGAGGGGGCCGCCGCGGCGAAAAACCCTCGTCGCGACCTGCCCATCGCGGCCCTGGCCGCCGTCTATTGCCTGTGGCTGCTGTACGCCGCGGGGCTGAAATACCTGCTGCTCAGCGCCTTGCTTTACGCGCCCGGCGCCATCGTCTACATCGTGGCCAAGAAGCAGCGGGCCGAAAGGTCGTTCACGGGCGTCGAGAGCTTGATCCTGCTCGGACTGATCGGTTTGGCCGCTGTCTCGGCCTATCTGCTGGCCACCGGCAAACTGGGACTTTGACATGAGCAACAGCACCCTGGGTTTGTATTCAGAGGTCGGTCGCCTGCGCCGGGTGATCGTGTGCCGGCCCGGCCTGGCGCAGAAGCGGCTGACTCCGGCCAACTGCCACGACCTGTTGTTCGATGACGTGCTGTGGGTCAAGCAGGCTCGCAACGACCATGACGCCTTCAGCAGCGCGATGAAGGAGCGCGATGTCGAAGTGCTGGAGATGCATGACCTGCTGGCCGACACGATGAGCCTGCCGGCCGCCCGCAACTGGGTTCTGGACCGCAAGCTCGGCCCGGACTATATGGATGCCGAAACCGCCGAGATCCTTCGTGCCTGGCTGAACGGCTTGCCCGCCACTCGCTTGGCCGAGCACCTGATCGGGGGCGTTTCGCGTGCTGACCTACCGATCGAGCCCGAGCAGCCTCTGGGTTTGCTGGGCCGGGTTGCCGAGCCCGCCGACTTCCTGCTGCCGCCGCTGCCCAACACCCTGTTTACCCGTGACAACAGCTGCTGGATCGGCGGGGGCGTCGTGCTGTGCCCGATGTATTGGCCCGCGCGCCGGCAGGAGACATTGCTGATGGCGGCCATCTATCGCTTTCACCCGCTGTTTGGCGGCAAGACACAGCTGCTCTGGGGCGATCCCGATCTGGACCATGGCCTGGCCACGCTGGAAGGTGGTGATGTGATGCCGCTCGGCAACGGCGTGGTGCTGGTGGGCATGGGTGAACGCAGTTCGCCCCAGGGCGTGAGCCAGTTGGCCCGCAGCCTGTTCGCCCAGGGCGCGGCCACCCGGGTGCTGGCTGCGCAACTGCCCAAGTCGCGTGGCGCCATGCACATGGACACGGTGTTCAGCTTCTGCGATGTGGATCTGGTGACACTGTTCCCCGAGGTCACCGACGCGATCCGGGTGCACAGCTTGCGGCCCGGCAAGCGCGAAGGTGTTCTCGATGTGCGGACCGAAACCCAGCCCTTTGTGTCGGTGGTGGCCGAGGCACTTGGCCTGGCGCGCCTGCGCACAGTCGCCACCGGCGGCGACACCTACGAGGCCGAGCGGGAGCAATGGGACGACGGCAACAACCTTCTGGCGATCGCACCGGGCGTCGTGATGGCCTATGACCGCAATGTCTTCACCAACACTCGGCTGCGCAAGGCGGGCATCGAGGTCATCACCATGCCCAGCAGCGAGCTGGGCCGTGGGCGGGGCGGCAGCCATTGCATGTCCTGCCCGATCGAGCGCGACGCGCTTTGACTTGAATGGATACATGCTCATGAGTTTCAATCTGCGCAATCGCAGCCTGCTGGACCTGAAAGATTTCGCTCCTGGAGACATCCGCTATCTGCTGGACCTCGCGCTTGAACTGAAGCGTTCCAAGGCGGCCGGGACTGAACAGCCACGCTTGAAGGGCAAGAACATCGCCCTGATCTTCGAGAAGGCCTCCACCCGCACCCGCTGCGCCTTCGAGGTGGCCGTGCACGATCAGGGCGGCCACGTCACCTACCTCGATTCGGCCGGTTCGCAGCTGGGCCACAAGGAATCGCTCAAGGACACGGCCCGCGTGCTGGGCCGCATGTTCGACGGTATCGAGTACCGCGGCTTCCATCAGAGTGTGGTCGAGGACATCGCCCGCTTCTCGAATGTGCCGGTGTGGAACGGGCTGACCGATGAGGCGCATCCGACCCAGGTGCTGGCTGATCTGCTGACGATGGAAGAATTCGGCGAGAAGCCGCTGCACGAGCTGTCGTTCTGCTACCTGGGCGATGCCCGCTTCAATATGGGCTGCTCGCTGCTGATCGGTGGCGCGCAGATGGGCATGGACGTGCGCATTGCCGCGCCCGCCTCACTGCAGCCGCCGACCGAGCTGGTGGCGCAGATGCGGGAGCTGGCGCTAACCACCGGTGCGCGCATCACGCTGGAGACCGATCCGCTCAAGGCCGTGGCTGGTGCCGATTTTCTCTACACCGATGTCTGGGTCTCGATGGGCGAGGCGGACGATGTTTGGCAGCAGCGCATCGAGCTGTTGCTGCCCTACCAGGTCAATGCTGCCCTGATGCTGGCGACGGGCAAGTCCCGCACGCGCTTCATGCATTGCCTGCCGGCCTTTCACAACCTGGACACCGAGGTCGGCCGCCAGGTTCACGAGCGCTATGGCCTCAGCGAGATCGAGGTCAGCGACGAGGTGTTCGAGTCCGACGCGTCCATCGTCTTTACGCAGGCAGAGAACCGCCTGCACACGATCAAGGCCGTGTTGGTGGCCACGCTGGGATGAAACTTGTAATCGCACTTGGCGGCAATGCCCTGTTGCGCCGCGGCCAGCTGGCGAGCGCCGACAACCAGTTGGTGAACATCCGCCTTGCCGCGCAGCAGCTGGCCCGCGTTGGTGCGGCGAACGATATCGTGCTGACCCACGGCAACGGCCCGCAGGTGGGTCTGCTGGCCCTGCAGGCCGCTGCCTACAGCGCCGTGCCGAGCTACCCGCTGGACGTGCTGGGGGCCGAGTCCGAGGGCATGCTCGGTTATCTGCTGGAGCAGGAACTGGCCAATCTGCTGCCGGCCGCGCGGGCGGTGGTGACCTTGCTCACGCGGGTGGAGGTAGATGCCAATGACCCGGCCTTTGCCCAGCCCAGCAAACCGATCGGGCCTGTCTATACACCCGCCGAGGCCGAGTTGATGGTGGCCGAGCACCATTGGACAATGGCCGCCGAAGGCCCGGGTATCCGGCGCGTGGTGGCGTCACCGGCGCCTGTGCGCGTGCCGGCTCTGGAGGCTATTCGCTGGCTGCTGCAACACGGCGCCTTGGTGATCGCCGCAGGCGGCGGAGGCATCCCTGTCGTCGCCAGACCAGACGGTGTCGGGCTGCAGGGCATCGAGGCCGTCATCGACAAGGACCTGTGCAGCGCGCTGATCGCCACCGAGCTCCAGGCCGATGCGTTGATCATCGCCACTGACGTGGACGCGATCTATCTCGACTGGGGGCTGCCCCAGCAACGCGCGCTGGGCAGGGTCACGCCCGATGAACTGGCGCAGCACGACTTCGCGTTGGGTTCGATGGCGCCCAAAGTCGCCGCCGCCTGCGCCTTCGTGCGGGCCACCGGCCGGCGCGCGGTGATCGGGCCTTTGGCCCGCATCGAGGACATGATCGCGGGCCAGGCAGGCACCGAGGTCAGTGCCGCCTTGATGACGAGGTGACTAGAGCAACATCAGGTTGCCGGCCTCCCTGGCCGCCTTGATGTCTTCAACCGGCAGGGCGGCCGAGCTTTGCCCGGTGCTGCCCCAGACGATGTCGATCACCTGCGCGCCCACCTTTTCGAGCAGACAGGGGCCGAGCGGAATGATCCGCTTGGCCCCGCCGGCCACGCTGTAGCTGATGGCGCCGGTGATGCGCGCGCTGCGTGTGCTGCCGGTCGTGGCGGGGGCCAAGTTGTCACTTTGATCCGGGCCGGCATCAGGATCTTGCTTCATTTCGTCGCCCCTGCTCGCTGTAGAGCAACCAGCCTAAGGCGCTCGCGACGGTCGCGTCTGTGCGGCAGCGCACGGGTTGGGGCGGTGCAGTGTGGGCGAACGCACCGACCGGGCTTGATCCAGGGCTCAGGCTTCGCTCTGGTGGTGAGCACATCGGCTCTTCGCCTCTCAGGGAATGCATACGTGAACACAATCCATACCCACTTGCAGCCGTCAACGCTGCGCAAGCTCAACCCCTTCATTACGGCCGATACCTTTCACGAAGTCGATGGGCCAGTGCCGGGCTTGACCCTTGCGTGCCCGCCCACTGGCCCCGGATTCATAGCGCTGCTTGAGGCGTTCCGGGCAACCGGCGGCACGGCGCCTGGTGATGTGCTTGCGCGCCTTTTGGAGGATCACTGCATCGATGATGCGGTCAGCCTGGCCAAGCGGGTCCATACGGGCCAGGTGTTCGGCATCGAATGGCGGGGCAGCCTTTGGATACCGATGTTCCAGTTTGCCCCAGACGATCTGTCGATCAATGCGTCGGCCCAGCAGGTGCGTGCCGCACTGCCCAGACTTTGGTCAGGCTGGGCAGTGGCGTCATGGTTTGCCACCCCCAGCAGCGCGCTAGGGAATCAGCGTCCGGTGGACTTGCTGGCGTCGAGCTTCCCTGCGGTCCTCGCCGCAGCCTCGACCCGGCAAGAGGCGCTAGCGATGTGAGTGAGTACTGAGAACCCGCATGGACTTCAAGAATTACTATGCCGTACTCGGTGTCAATCGAACGGCCACTCATGACGAGGTCAAGCGTGCCTACCGGAAGCTGGCTCGCAAGTACCACCCGGACGTCAGCAAGGAAGCCGATGCCGAGACGCGTTTCAAGGAAGTGGCCGAGGCGCACGAGGTCCTGATCGATCCCGAGAAGCGCGCGGCCTACGATGAAATGGGACAGCGCCGCGAACGGGGCCAGCCCTTCGAGCCCGGCGGTTTCGAGTTCAGTGGCCGCGGTGGCGAGGCCATGGGAGACGGCGACGCACGCTTCAGCGATTTTTTCGAGTCCCTGTTCGGTCGCGGTGGGGGTGAACGCCAGCGCCATCCCTCGGCGGGCCGCATGCCCACGCAAGGTGAGGACCATCACGCCAAGGTCGTGATCGACCTGCTGGATGCTTACCTGGGCGCGCAACGCTCGATCAACCTGCGCGTGCCACTTGTGGATGCACAAGGCCACACCACGCTGCAGGAGCGCCGGCTGGACGTCAGTATCCCTAAGGGCGTGCGCGAGGGGCAGCACCTTCGGCTCGCCGGTCAAGGCGCAGCAGCCCATGGCGCGGGGCAGCCCGGCGACCTCTACCTGGAGATCAAGTTCCGTCCTCACCCGCAGTACCGCCTCGACGGGCGGGATGTCCATGTCCATCTGCCGGTCACGCCCTGGGAGGCGGCGCTAGGCGCCGAGGTTCCGCTGCCCACGCCGCAAGGGGTGGTGCAGCTGACCGTTCCGCCTGATTCAAGCCAGGGCCGCAAGCTGCGCCTCAAGGGCCGAGGCTTGCCGGGCAAGGATCCTGGCGATCTGTATGCCGTGCTGAACATCGTGCTGCCACCGTCGACCGCGGAGGGTGCGAAGGCGGCGTACCAGGCGATGGCGCTCGCCTTCCAAGCCTTTGATCCGCGCACCGCTGCAACAACGTCCAGTGAGGCATGACGAACATGGTTGAACCGCTGCGCGAGGTCGTCGAGGCCCTCATCGTCGAGGAGCATGTCGTTTTCACGCTGCCCGATCTATGCCGTGCCTGCGGGGCAGATGCCGCCCAGCTTCAGGCCCTGGTGAGCGAAGGCCTGTTGCATCCTGCCGGCAACACGCCCTCCGGCTGGCGGTTCAGCGGGCACTCGTTGGCGCGCGCACGCACCGCCCTGCGCTTGAATCGAGAACTGGACATCGAGCTCGCCGCCGTCGCGCTCGTGATGGACCTGCTGGATGAGATCGAGGTCTTGCGCGACCGCCTGGCGCATGAGCTGCCGGGAGGCTGATGGGCTTTGCCGATCCGTCCGTAAATTGAGCGACCGAGCTGGCGACCCGGGTATTGGAAGGGCGCCGCTGCTGGCCCTTCAGTGCTCTGCTCATCACCGTGGTGGCGGAGCAGATGCACCTAGCCAGAGCAGCATGATCTGGCGGGGCTGGGCAGTGCGCTGCTCTTGATGCCTTGCGATCCGATGGAATGCCATGAAACTGGAACGGGCCCGCGGCGCATTTTGCGGAAAATGAGGTGCAAATGCACTCCTGCTCCAGTTCGCAAAGAGGGAGAATTTTGAGTCTCGAGCCAAAGCTGTCACCCGCCGAGATGCTTTCTTGTTGGCCCGCGGATGATCTCTGCCTCCCTGCCCGGCTTTGTTTCGACTTGTACGTCTGCCTGAGCGGCAGTCGCCGCATTGGCGGCCTTCTCCCGCCTGCGGCGCCTCTTTGGCATAGGCCGGTCAAATGGGCTCAGAGTTACTGCCTGTCCGTTGCAGACACTTGCAGTTCGGCCTGCATACAGTGTCGATTTTTTGCAAGGGCGGCAAGCCATAGGAGGGCCATCCGCCGATTAGTGTGTGCTGCAGGCTGACAAGACCAAGCCGCGGCGGGCCCATCGAAATCATGCTGTTCGAGGAGTCCGGCTTATTCGATGTTCTGAACCTGAACTTCGAGAGCGAAGCCAAGTGCTTGTCGTTTCTTCATATTTTGTTTGCCTCGCCTAGAAAACCCCACAGAACACCCCACAAGTAGAACGCGCAGGGCCGCGCCGGGTCGTTTTTTTCACAGAGCATGCAGCTTCGGAACTGTACCGCGTGCCAGCATCTCGCTGACAGGGGCAGTGCCCAGTTGCTGGCAAACGCCCGCTGTCCAGACGAAGGGCGGGCCGGGATCAACCGACGCGCGCAAGTTCAAATGGTCCAGCGCAGGCGGCCGAGCCGGCAGCGTGCATCAGGACAATTGACTGCTGCCGTGCACGCCACTGCCGACACAGCTTCAGCGCCACCAACATGAATGACTCTGAGGACATTCCTGACGACATCCCTGACGACATCCCTGACGCGCGCGACGTCACAAAGCAGAGTCCTTGCCAGGCTTTTGCGCTTTCCGGGCCTTGCCCGGCTTGCCTTGCGACTTTCGCAGTTGCTTGAGACGAGCTTGCAGTTCCACCAGCGGTTCGACGATGGTGTGCACCGTGCCGGCATAGACGGCGCCTTCGTTGCCGTCCAGGGTCAGCAGCTCGCCTTCACGAAGCACGGTCTCGCCAATCTGGAGCGAGCCCTCGGTCTCGTCGAGTTGCATCGATGCGCAGCCGACCAGGCAGACCTTGCCGAGCTGCCGCGCGACCACTGCGGCATGCGAGGTCCGGGCGCCGCGCTGGGTCAACAGGCCTGCAGCGATTTCGAGCGCAGCAATGTCAGCGGTCTCGGCATCGCGCCTGACCAAAATGACCGAGACGCCGGCCTGGTGACGCGCTTGCGCTGTGGCTTCGTCGAAGGCGATCTCGCCGACGGTCACACCGTTGCTCGCGGCTGCGGCATGGGCCAACGGTGTCAGCGGCTTGCCGTCGGATGAGACTGTTCTTGTCGTCACCAACTCGTTGAGGTCGAGATCAGCTGTCCGGTCCAGCGCCATCTCGGCCGAGATGACACCGTGATCGAGCAGGTCGAGTGCGATCCGTGCCAGCGCTTGCGCCGAGCACTTGCCGTTGCGTGTCTGCAGCAGGTAAAGCCGCGAGTCCTGCACCGTGAATTCAAAGTCCTGCATGTCGCCGAAGGCTCGCTCCAGCTTGGCCGCGGTGTCGCCCAGCGCCTGCCAAACGGCCGGCAACACCGCAGCCAGCTCATCATGACCGAAGGCACTGCGGCGGCCCGACACCACGTCCTCGCCCTGGGCGTTGAACAGGAAATCGATCCAAAGCTCGGGTTCGCCGTTGACCGGGTTACGCGTGAAGCCGACACCAGAGCCCGATCGCCCGCCGGCATTGCCGTAAACCATGGTCTGCACCGTCACCGCCGTCCCGATGCTGTCCGGAATGGACCGCTGACGGCGGTATTCGCAAGCCTTCGGTGATTGCCAACTGGTCAGAACGGCACCGATGGCCCCGACGAGCTGTGCCTGCGGATCCTGCGGGAACGGCCTTCCTGCGGCTTCCTCGTAGGCTTGCAGGTAGCGGTGGGTCAACTCCCGCAACTCGGCAAAGTCGAGTTCACGTTCATCGCGAGCGCCGACCACAGCGTCGCTTTCCGACTCGAAGCTGGACGCCGGCACGCCGGCCACGACCTCACCGTAACTTGCGACCAGACGGCGGTAGGTGTCCCACACCAGCCGGGGATTGCCCGTCTGGCGCATGAAGCCTGCCAGTGTTGCGTCACACAGGCCGATGTTGAGCAGTGTCTCCATCATCCCCGGCATCGACACAGGCGCACCAGACCGGACCGACAAGAGCAGCGGCATCCGGGGCTCACCAAAGCGTAGGCCAGTCTCACGTTCCAGCGCCTGCAGGCCCGGTCGCCAAAGCGCAGGCTGCACTGCCTCTAACCGGCTTGCCTCGCTGTTGCAGTAGCTTGTTCCGATCGCAAAGGCCGGTGGCACTGTCAGGCCAAGACTGGCCATGCGCAGCAGGTTGAAAGCCTTGAA